>Ga0247815_10000293_pt1 | contig 39731 bp, 38 predicted proteins | sample UWRJL194509B1_FD_181014 | JGI IMG/M metagenome (GOLD analysis project Ga0247815, IMG submission 181014) | Plant litter microbial communities from Arlington Agricultural Research Station in Wisconsin, United States - UWRJ-L194-509B-1 | ecosystem: Environmental > Terrestrial > Plant litter >...
AAGTGCGAAACCATTGCGTTATATTGGTTCTGTCCCTTTTTTTTAGCCCATAGTTCGTAGCCCACTACTATAAAGCTTTTTAAAGGCTTTAAGATGTTATTAGTGAATGTAGTGTCGGACTGGATGTTCAACTGATTCTCACTGGTGGGCTTGTAACTTGCCGATCTTACTTGACTAATGGTAGTTGTACCATTTTTTTGCTGGCTGTACACGTTATTTCCGACTTTGCCTGACCAACCCATTGAGGGTCCATGTTTTACTATTCCCATGTTGTTTAGATTTAGGTTTATAATTATTAATTTTATTTTCAAATTCATAACACCTAATCCAAACAGAAGTACTATCGCATGTACGGTAGAATAATCTTATGTGTCAGTGTGTTATGTTGCCTTTTTTGCTTCGCCATAATTTTTGTGGGGACAAATATAATATCAGAATCTGCGTTTGTCAAGCTTTTTTTTATATTCTACTTAAAGAATATTTTTGGGGTATAGGTTTGGAAATTTCATTTTTTTTAGACTCAAAAAGCTATTGTATTGCAAGTTTTATGCTTTACAAACTATTTGATATTTTTGGAGTTCAGGCTTCCTTTCGGTGTTGGTTGGTGAAACCAAAATGAATTGAAAGCTTTTGATATCATTTCAATGCGGGCATATATATTAGCTGTCCTTTTAACCCCATTCTGTTTTCTTTTTGGCGTGTACATTTTTATCGCGGTTTTACCGCGTTTATAGTCCTCGTTTACCCTGGCTTTACCCACGGGGGTAAAGCCAGGGTAAACGAGGACTATGTATCTGCTATATTTCAGCTAAAATTGGATATACTACAGAGAGGGCAGGTCGTGTCAATAATCAGATGTTGTATATACTAATCAATTTGTATGCTGTCAATTGCTTTCTCAATTGCAGATTCTTTGACTCCTGGCACTTTTAACCCTTCTGCACGAAATACCCTAAGATCGGTCATGCCTAAAAAGCCGAGAAAAGCGGTGAGGTAGGGTGCTACGAAGTCGTTCGCTTTACCTGGGCCCTCTGAATATATCCCTCCAGAAAACATGGCGACATACAGTTTTTTCCGGTAACCATCCCAATAGGCCTGCCGTCTTCACCATAGCCAAAAGTTATTCTATTTTTTATCAATAATATGATGTCCCAACTTAATGCTGTACGATGCTGTATCCAGCGGGCTAGATTTCAAACGAAGAATGTGTTTCATAAAGTTTATATTAAAATAAAGTAGATTTAGGTGCCGGAATCATTGTGTTTAGTTTGATGCTTTCTCGCCAAATCGTGGGAGCAAAAGTATGGTTGCCAACTGTTAAAATGTTGGTACTTACCGAAAGGTAAGTGGTTACATCAGGGTAAGTGCTTACCTTTGTAAGTATGAAAATAACCAGAAATGAGGTTATTCCCGGTGCTGATGAGTGTGCCGGCTCGCCTAAAAACGTTCTTGATGCGCTATATATATGTATTTTGTGAGATGTTAAAGAGAGGAATAACTGTGGAAAAAGATAAATGGTTGGCTAACGCGGGGCGTAAGCCTTTGGTTATTTAAGGTGCAAGGCCAATACTGATCTTGCCGCATTTCTATAATTAAGAAGCGCATTGTTATTTATAAACAATGATCTGCATGAATATTTCTACATTTACAGGGAAGAATTACGCCAATTTAAACCGGGATTAAATGATAAACCTCTCTGACTTCATCAAGTCAAAAATTGCTATTGACAAAGCTGATTTGGAGACCATCCTTTCATACTTTAAAATTAAGCAGGTTAAGAAAAATCAGTTAATCTTGAAACGGGGTCAGATCGCCTACCAGTATTATTATATCAATTCTGGCGTGTTCCGTTTCTTTTTCGGTGAGTTCGAAGAGCAGTTAACTGCCTGGATAGTTTTTCAGGACGAATTCTTTACTGAAATATCGAGCCTTAGTCCGCAAAAACCTACAAGGTTTAATATCGAAGCCATCGAGGACGGGGAATTGTTTTATATAGACATGGCTGACATGGAAAAACTGTATAAACAATTTCCCGCATGGCAGGAATTTGGAAGAATTACGTGGGAGGCGATGGCCGTACGGATGATTGATCAAATCATAACATTTCAAACCTTATCAGCAGAGGAGAGGTACCTGGCATTGATAGCCAGCTCCAAAATAATACAAACCGTTCCTGTTAAACAAATAGCTTCTTATCTGGGGATAACCCCAAACGCCCTTAGTAGAATCAGAAAAAATATCAAATAGATTTATTAACTACCAAATGGTAGGTCACCCAGTTTGTCTTGCCCGTAGATTTGCTTCATACCTAATGAACAATAAATGGAAAAGTTAATACTGGTAGCAGGAGCTACAGGAAACCTGGGACAGAGGATATGCCGGGAATTGATTAAAAAAAAGATTTCTGTAAGGGCAATTGTGCGTGAAGGAAGTCCTCAGCAGAAGATAGATGCACTGGAGAAAATGGGCGTAGACGTTTTTAGTGTCGACCTGTCTAATGAGCAGGAACTTATTGGTGCGTGTAGCCACGTTTCCTGTGTGGTTTCTGCTTTGGCGGGTTTGCGAGAGGCAATCCTGGAAACTCAAACTAAGTTGTTGAATGCAGCGGTCGCCGCAGGTGTCCCTCGTTTTATACCTTCGGACTTTTCATCCGATTTTACATTAATGCCCACTGGCGAAAATAGGAATTTTGACCTGCGTAAAGAATTTCACCAGATACTTGATAACAGCCAGATTCGCGCGACATCGATTTTTAACGGTGCTTTCTCAGACATACTTAGGTATAATACCCCGCTGTTCAACGTAAAGGAACATACAGTCGCCTATTACGATGATAAAGCCGACTGGAAAATTGATTTTACCACTATGGATGATACAGCTGCCTTTACAGCAATGGCGGCACTGGATGAAAATGCTCCTAGATATCTGCGGATCGCCAGTTTTAGTGTGAGTCCTAACGATTTAGTTACGTTGAGCGAGCAGCATAAAGAATCTAAATTCCAATTGACCAATATGGGATCAATGGAGGACTTTTCTGCATACAATAAAATACAACGTGCAGCAAATCCAGAAGGTGAAAATGAACTTTATCCTAAATGGCAGCAGTCGCAATACCTGTATAGTATGTTTTTAGTGCAGCACCCCGAATTGAACAATGACCGATATGAGGGACTGGGCTGGTCGCCGGTTGAAGCGAATATTTAAAAGAAATCATGAACAACGAGCAAAAAATAATAGCCAATCAGTATTCAGATGAAGAACTGATCAAAAACTGGCCGGGATTTGAAAATAAATACGCAACGGTTAACGGCGTTGAATTACATTATGTGGATGGTGGGAGTGGTGAACCTTTAATTTGTCTGCCTGGATGGCCTCAAACCTGGTACTCTTATAGCAACATAGCACCCGTTCTCGCGCAAAACTACCGGGTGTTGGTGGTTGACATTCGTGGAATGGGTACCTCCGGCAAACCTGAATCGGGTTACGATAAAAAAACAATGGGCAAAGATATTTATGAACTTATCCGGCAGCTTGGATTAGGAAAAGTGCATTTGCTTGGACATGATATAGGCGGCATGGTTGCCATGAGCATGGCCTTTAATTATCCTGAAAGTATAGAAAAGCTGGTGTTGATGGATGGAGCGCATCCCAGTGAAGGAATGTTGCAAATGTCTTTAATACCAGCATTAGGTGCCTTCAAAAAGAAAATGACCGGTGATGCGCAGTATGTTTGGTGGATGGGTTTTAATCAGGTAAAGGAGCTGCCGGAAAAATTATTGGAAGGAAGGTTTCAGTATTTACTGGACTGGCTGTTTGCTTACGTAATGATAGATGAAACGAAAATGACGGCGTTTGAAAGGGAAGTTTATGCCTCGGCATATAATCAGCCGGACAGCATTCGTGCCTCGAACGCCTGGTATCAAACGTTTACTCAAGACATTGAAGATGGTAAACACTACCAACAGCTCGATATGCCCGTTCTTGGTATTGGTAGTAACGTAAGTTATGATTATATTAAAATGGGTTTGCCCTATGTGGCAAAAGACTGTAAAGTTATAGGCTTGCTTGACAGCGGACATTACATGAACGAAGAGCAGCCAAAGAAAGTTTTGGAAGCTATTTTACCATTTTTGAGAAGTGATAGTGAGTCGTTAACGATGAAAGAATCCAGAGCTGCTGGTTAGATACACAACTATTTAAATCAATGAAAAGCCGTTTTTTGATAAGAAAAGCGGCTTTTCATTGCATAATAATTGAACTTTCCTGATTTGATGCCAACCACATCTGCACAGGAGGGATTTAAATCACAGGGTTTTCAGTGGATATTAAAAAACCGCAACCATGCAAATCTAGGAACTTTTCTTCATCCGGTCTGATTAACTCCAAATAGCGTTCCGAACTAAAAACTTTCCAAATGGAATCCACATCGTCAAACCATAATTCGGTAATACCATCGTATTCCGGAGTTGGCAACCCAGGTATAACCACCTGGAGGGAATGACATTGTATATAGCCACGGACATTTTCTTTAACCTCGGGTAGTGAAGCAAACAGTGGTGCATGTTTGGTCTTGTGGTACGAAACGAAATCCTCATGAGAAGTTCCTGAACGTCTGCGTAAAAGAATGCTGAATTTGATCATGTTGTATAAATTAGTTGATCAAAGATGAGTTATCCGTCGCTGCTTAACCGTTGACGTGGGTTAAGAAATTTATTTCCTCAACAACCTTTTTCTAAGCCTGCTTAATGATTCAGGCTTGATACCTAAATATGAGGCCATTTGGAATTGTGAAATCTGGTTAAACAATTCGGGACGGGTTGCTAACAGGTGTTGGTAGCGCTCCTCTGGCGACATAAACTGAAGCATCTCCACGCGTTCGTTCAATTGGAGGTACACGCGTTCAGCAATAATACGGCCTACCTTTTGCCATACTGATGACGATGCATATAGTTGCTGCACGTCTTTAAAAGCGAATGTAATAACTTCTGAATCCTGCATCGCCTGCCAGTAATACCGGGACGGTGTTTGCGTAAGAAAGCTTTGATAGTCTACGATAAAATTATCTTCCTCAGTAAACCTGGTATTGATCTCGTTGCCATCCAAATCAACGTAAAACATGCGAAAGAATCCCTTGGTGACAAAATATATATTGTTACAAACATTGCCCTGTTCCAATAAATTGGTCTTTTTCTTTACCGCTAAATTGGTACTACTTCCCAAGAGATCAAAATCTTGAGAGGATATGGTAGTGATGTTATTGATAAAAGCTTTAACTCTTTCCATTGACTGTAATTGCAAATTTTATCCTGCTGGCTTTCAGTTGAACAGAATAATAGGAGTAATGTGTTTTTTTAACATCCTAATTAAAAAAATAAGTATCCACACCAACTCATTAATTGCATTTTGTGGTTAGGTCAGCTGGCGGAGCCGGCTTAGGAATACAGGGGTGATTCCTAAAAATGAGGCGATATGTTTTTGCGAAATGCGTTGCTCTAGCTTCGGATATTGCTTTTTGAACATCCGGTATCGCTGAAGTGCCGACTTTGACTTATGGGATATCATCCTCCTTTGCAATATACTGTATCCATTTTGAGTGAGTATCCGAAAGAATCTCTCCAGTTTAGGCACTTGAATATATAACCTTTCAAGTATATTATAATCGAGATAAAAAACCTCTGTTTCTTCTACAGCATCAATGGAAAATTTTGATACTTTTTGAGACGAAAAACTGGCAACGTCTGTTGCCCACCAATTTTCAGGACTAAATGATATTATATGATCAATTCCTTCACTATCTGTATGGTAAACTCGCAGACAGCCCTTATTTACAAAATAAACCTTACGGCAAACTTCACCAGCATTCAGCAATTTCGCCCTGCTTCTGATAGTCACCAGTCCTAAGTGCTTTACCAATTGCTCTGCTTCTGCAGGGCTAAGGGAAACGTGCATGGCCAGGTTTTTTAAGAATAAATCGTACATGATGCGGTGATGGAGTTGTATTATTTTCAATGAAGTTTAATTTAAGCATTTCTCGCAAACTGATAAAGTCACATTTTCAGAATTTGTAAAAAAGTTCAAAATTTTATAAAACTAGTTTTAATATTTCCAGAGCTGTATTTGATTCCTTTACAATATAAATAAAAAGATCAAATATGAATGGGATAGAAATCACACACGAAAATATGGATGCAGCGGAAGCATCCATACCAAAAAACACACCATTTCTGATGCTTAACCTACTCCGGTTCAAAGACCAGGCAAGTTATGGCCCAAATGAAGATTTTGAACCGTCCAGCGGACGTGAAGCATATTTTAAACGTTACATCCCGGCATTTATGGAGCTCTCTGCCTCAAAATTAGAGATACAACCCTTTTTTCTCGGCAAAGTTCTGGCAGGGCTTGTTCTTGGAGAAGATGAAGACTGGCAAATTTGCGCCTTGATATCGTATCCTGATTTCCAGTCGTTCAAGGCAATTGTGGGGTCGGAAGCCTATAAATTAAAAGCACTTCCTCATCGACTTGCCGCCCTGGCGGACTACAGGCTTATGGCTGCAGTTGAGGCTGATCTGGAATGAAGTCTTTATTTTCATAAATACCGGACTAGTTACCTGGGTCCTTTGATTTCTCCACTGCATCCTGAACCGACTGTGGTAAGTTTGACAGTAAATTATAACCTGTTTGTGCCTCGATGTCCCTGACCGTCGTTATATATTGCTTCCAGTCGGCATTGATGGTATTCACATTTGGCGTATTGATAGCAATGACGCGTGTGCCTGCGGCAACCCTGCTGATATCATTATCGCCTTTGGCAAGGATGACTACCACTTTCCAAACGTTTGCAGGGACATTAATTTTTCCGTCATTAATAGAGGTTACAACTGCCGTACTTGCAGATCCGATTCCGCCGCTACCGTAGCTACCCATGATAACATAAGCCTCATTGCCGCTTGCAACTTGCGTCCTGATATAGCTTTCAAAAGAATTCCAGGTTTTCTGGTTATTATTTGGCGCCTGGGGAATCATGTTGGTCATTAGGAAGGTAGCTGCATTCGCTTCAGTTGAACTTGTACGGTCGCCACTTGGGCAGTTGTGCCCGCGGTCGAACCCTGAGCCTTTATAACTGGTACTCTGTGCCTGGTACCATCCAGTATGGAGATCAGAATAAGAAGCAAAGCTATCGTTGCGCGGCACAGCACCTGTGAAATTGCTGTCATCGAGGTGCCAGCTTACCCAGTTAGGACGGCCCTTAGTCATGCTATAACTTTCTGTATAATAGTGCATATCAATCAGATAGTTTTCAGCTACTGTAACAGATGTACTTGCCCCAGAAGGATTGCCTAGCAGGAGGTTTGAGTTGTCTCCGCCTGCAGGAGGTGCATCAGTACCTGCAACTGGTGTACCACGTCCGGCGGTTGGGGTTGATGTGTTGGTGGTATCTACGGGGTCGGTGTCTGGCGCCCCTATCATAATACCCGAATCACCTTTGCCCTTAAATGTAATATCATCGATATTGATGCGTGTTGTGCCGACCTTTTTGATCTGGAAACGTACCTTCGCCGTCGCAGTAACGCTGAATGAATCGGTCACCAGAACAGTATTGCTTTCCGTAATGTCAGCGCCTAGCTGGGTAAAAGTATTTCCTCCGTCGGTGGACATTAATAGTTGCCAGGTGGAGTTTGCATCAGAACCGAATTTCGCATGTTTTATATATATGGTGGATAGACCGGAGATGTCGAAGTTCATTCCTATATATCCAGTTCTCAATCGGAGTGATTTTGCTCCGTTTTTTGCATCGGTTGCAAGGTTACCAATTAAAGCATCGCTTAACGTCCATTTTCCTGTGGTTAGTTGTATGCTGTCGATTGCATAGCCGCCTTTAGTGCCCGATTCAAAGCCCTCGGTAATAAGATAGGGGGCAGGTGCAGGAGTTGTAACAACCGGATTTTCAGGATTGATAGCGGTTTTCTTAGAGCAGGCCGAAAATGATATTATACCTGCAAGCCCGCAGGAGAAGATTATATTTTTGATAGTCATGATGTACTGGGTTTTTTCTCCGGTAGATGGAGGTGAGGTTTTCTAAGGTGAGCTGGCTGGATGTTTTAGGTAAAACTATCCCAAAAATATGTATTCTGTCGCAATAATTTGAATAAAAGTGATCACGATCTTATTAGACAATTGAATTGATCTACCAATATATCATCTATTGAAGTTTTGTGAACGGCCGATGGCGCCGTCATATGATAAAGAATAGATATGATGATGCAGACCATCAGTGACGAAATTGTTATAATTAAAACGCGCCAGTATAATTACCGGCGCGTTTTGATTCTGCAATGTAGCATTTGCAGGAGATAAAATACTATTTGTCACTGACTGTTTACTGGATTATCAGGCATTAAATCCACCGTCAATCGTAATCCATGATCCCGTGATCTGTTTGCCTTCTTCACTGGCAAGGAAAGAAACCACACCTGCCACGTCGTCGCCGGTGCCATAATTTGGCAATGCCATCCTGCTACGGAGGTAATCGGCTTTCTCGGTGTTATCCGGGTTCATATCTGTATTTGTTGCACCAGGCTGCACAAGTGTAACGGTAATTCCCTTTGGTCCAAGGTCTCTCGCCAGGCCGCGTGTGAAACCCTGTAACGCCGATTTACTCATTGTATAAAGGGTGGTTTGTGGCCCAATTGCATTATCGCCCATATTGCTACCTATGGTGATGATACGCCCGCCAATCTTCAGGTGCTTCACAGCTTCAAGTGCAGCTACATATACAGCCTTTACATTTACGTCCATCAATTGGTCGTATTCTTCGATGGTATGTTCCTGGAAATCTTTGCCAATGAATATGCCGGCGTTGTTCACCAATATATCCAGGCCGCCAAACTCCGAGACAGTTTTGTCAACTGCATTTATTATATCGGCAGATTTAGCACTATCTGCACTTATAGCTAATGCACGACCACCGTCGGCGTTAATTTTGCTTGCTAATGCTTCTGCTTTTTCTGCCGAGCGGGTATAGGTAAACGCTACACTAGCGCCATCGGCTGCTAAACGGCGAACGGTTGCGGCGCCTATTCCACGGCTGCCACCTGTTACTAATGCTATTTTATTTGCTAACTTTTTCATTTGAATCTAATTGTTTTTGTACGATGACACAAAGCTAAATCCATTATTTTATATTTGTATGCAAGCACCAAATTGTTAGGTACTAACAAATTAGTAAGTAATGAGAAAAGAGAATTCAACCAATGCTTTGAATGAAAAACGCATCATTAATACATGCGATATGGCAACAACATTACGGGTAATCGGTGGCAGATGGAAACCTGCCATTTTGTGCAGACTGGTATCTGGCACAATGCGATACGGTGAGCTGAAAAAATCTATCGAAGGTATTTCTGAGCGGATGCTGGTATCTCAGCTTCGTGAACTGGAACACGATGGCATAGTCGACAGGGTGGTATATGCTGAAGTTCCGCCGCGCGTGGAATATGTGATGACAGCCCTAGGCCATACGATGACGCCTATGCTAAACGCAATGTCTGAATGGGGTGGGTTACACCGCAATTCGCAGGAGCAGAAAGTTAATGCGGAGCTGGTAGAAGGTTAGATTTATCAATTTCTAAACTATTGTTTGGGATTTACCAGATGACCGGTCGTCCTTAATTTTCTGACGATGCTGAATACCCCACTCTTTAAGAGACGAAACAACGTCCTGCAATGTGTTGCTGTAAGGTGCCAGTTCATATTCAATACTTACTGGGTAGCCGGCGGTCACTTTTCTTACGATGAAACTGTTAAGTTCCAATTCCTTTAGCTCATTTGAAAGTACCCGTGCAGAAATACCGGTTACTTTCTTTTGGATCTCGGAAAACCGGTTGTTTCCTCTTGCAATTGAAATAATTATCATCAGTTTCCATTTGCCGCCAATAACATAAAGTGCATCAGCCACGGCGGTTAATACAACGGTACATTCTTCAGTAAACTCTTTGTTGACAACAATAGCTTCTTGTTCCTCTTCCATGGCCTGTACTTTTCTAGCGGGTAATATTTGAATAAAACTGGTGTTTACTTTGAAAATAAGAATATTTTGGTTTCTTACAAAACGATATTGCAAGCGCATACACTATTTGATTTGCAATAGCGAAGAAATCCAGATTAACCAGTGTTTTTCTCTTCGCTATCGTTAGGAACGATCTTGAGGATAACCGGGCCTTAATTATCAATAATCCTCGTCTCAACTATCACAAAGTATCCTACACGATCCTTTATCTTCCACTTCGCATGATTAAGCACATATGTGTCATTGTATCTCACACTGTAATCTGTGATGACGATCTTACCCTCATTTTCCCTAATCATTTTAATTTGCGAGAATGAAACTCCAGTTGCATCACCACTATTGATATTTACTGTATGCTGTCCGTTCAATGTGAAATACGTTTTTACCTGCGAGGCATGTCCACTAAACTCTTCCTCCAACTGCTGCCTGCCAGAAACATCTGCTGCAAGAAAGTCGTTCATATAGACTTTGTAAGTTACATCTGGTGTAAACAGGTCCATTTGTTCAGAAATTTTTTTCTCGTCCCCTAAAGATGCATAATCATCGATCAAACCTCTTAATTCTTCTTTAATTGTTAACGTTTCTATTGTCATAATTTCCATATTTATTACCGGCAAAATTACGTAGTGGCTCTTTACCATTTACCCATCGTAACCTAAAGGTTAGTAACTTAAATGTACTTGTAACAGTAAAATGTTAACTTCAACCACCAGAACACAAAATGGAATGAAGCTTAAAATTACCGTTGCAGTTTTTATCATTATCTGTATGCTTACCAGTTTGTATGCATTTTCCCGATACGTTGTTCGCGAAAGTGAGACTTCATTGCTTTTCTCATTTAAATATTTTGCAATCCCGAGTCTGGTAATTTTAACGCCGTTGTGCTTTATCTTCTATCGTTCTGTCATCCTGCCCGGGGAAGTGTATATAAATCATGGTTTCAAAAGAACAATTAAAATCATTCAGAGTGTAATATTGATTTCGCTTGGCCTTTGCTTTTTCGTATTGGTCACCTTACACGCGGTCAGATTAATTACCAATGAATATTTGGGTTATAAAACAGTATTCCTGAAGGCCCGCGTAGTAAGATCTTACAAAACTACACACCATGGAAATGAAAGTTATTATGTAATACTGCAGGATAAATTGGGTAAAGAAACAAAGCTGGCCGTAGAGAAACTGTATAAAAATGGTACGGTATTCAATGGGTCTTTTAAACTTGGCTATTGGGGTATTCTTTTTAGAACTAAATAAATAACAAAATACACCCGAAGGGAATATTCCTTGGGTGTATTTATCACGTAATATGATTCTTCGTCAATTGCCTTTGTAGCTGATCCATGTAAGCACGCCTGAACAACAAAACGCCACAACACCCATTACAAAGAAGCTGTAGTCACCTCCGAGGGCTATACCGATTTTGGTGAGATGAACTAAAATAACGCCCACCATTAATGTTGTTGCCATGATAGCGCCGTATTTAAGCGTGGGCGGGTACAATAATAATATAGCTGCAATCATCTCAAGTGTACCGGCGAGTATCCTCCCAAAAGGCTCAAGTTGAAGTCCTGAAAATAGTTGTACCGCTCCGGGATTTCCACTGAGTTTAACGTATGCGTTGTAAAACAAAATCAAGACGGTGGGGCTTACCAATAACCAATTAATTACTTTTGGCATTTGCAGCTTCTTCAATAATGTGCAATACTTCTTTTGCATGGGAGATCATCACTACATGACTCGCCTCAATTTCAGTCGTTTTTGAACCGGCCCTTTTGGCCATCATGCGTTCCAGTTCGGGACTAATTGATCTATCACTTTTAGCAAGGATATACCAACTTGGTTTAGTTTTCCATGCGGGTTCTCCACTTTGATCGGCAAATACATGCTCAGATGCCGCGGTTTGTGTTGCAAAAATTAACTTTTGCTGTTTGGCCGAAAGATCCTGAGCAAACACCTCTTTTACACCCTCTTCGGAAAGATAGATAAATCCACCAGAAGGCTTGAAATAGTTGCTCAATGTGATAGCCGGGCCCTTTGCGGAAAGGGTTGGAAGCGTTTCTCCCAGATCAGGCGCCAATGCCGCTACATAAACAAGTCCGCTTACCTTAGGGTCATTTCCAGCTTGTGTGATCACGAAGCCTCCCCATGAATGGCCTACCAGGATAACTTTACCTTTCGCCTGGTCTATTGCTCTTTTGGTTGCTGCAACATCATCCGCCAGAGAAGTGATTGGATTCTGAACAGAAATGACAGGATAACCTTTAGCTTGAAGATCTAAAATCTGACTGTTCCAGGATGAACCGTCCGCCCAGATGCCATGAACAAAGATAATAGTTGGTTTTTCAATGTTTTGTGCAATGGCACCAAAAGTAGCCCCCAGGATCAGGATGGATAAGGTGATAAATTTAATAGTTTTCATTTTATGTTTTTTAATGTTCAGCAAAGTTGCCGCTCTTTAAGCCAGCATTTATTGGATAATTTTCCCAAGTTCTTGCCGAATTGTCCGTTTGGACAATCGTGATGCTAAGCTGACATATCGGTTAGATATATAAAACTAGCTTTGCAGTATAATGTATTTAACCCATATCTCAGCCAAAACAAAAGGTAAGCTCATATTCACGGATCGCGAAAATGCTGCGGGAAATTTTGCCAGCGACACCGCATTTCAGAACCAAATGTTAACAATCGCGCTCAATGGTGCTGAAGATCAAAAGGTGGTCATTGATGGGATCGAGCATAATTTTCCGGCATTTCACATCATCCCACTGGTGGCAGGACAGGCTTTTACTTTCCAAAAGCCGGAATTGATTACCGCCTGGCAGTATACACGTGATTTTTACTGTCTGGTTGATAGTTATTTTGAGATTAGTTGTTTGGGACTACTGTTTTTTGGCTTTAGTGGAAATTTGATTATCAAGCTTGACGAGCAGTACCAACAAAAAATGCAAGGGTTACTACAGCTTTTTATTGAGGAGTTTGATACTGTAGATACCATACAAACCGACATGCTTCAAATGCTGCTTAAGCGTTTAATTATCCTAACAACGCGGCTGGCAAAAGAACAATACCTGAGCGGAAAAGGCCATGAAGAGGAAAAATTTGATATTATCAGACAATATAATCTTTTGGTAGATCAGAATTTTAGGACGCAGCATCAGGTTAGCTTTTATGCAGAGCAATTGTTTAAGTCGCCTAAAACCCTAAACAGGATTTTTAAAGGTTTTAATTATAGCAGCCCATCATTGATGATACAAGACCGGATTATGATGGAGGCAAAACGGCTTTTTTGCTATACAACATTTTCGGTGAAGGAGATCGCTTTTCAATTGGGTTTCGGCGATGCAGCACATTTTAGCCGTTTCTTTAAAAACGCTACAGGCATAAATCCGTCCGAGTACAGAAAGCAAATCTGATAGGATATTTATTCCTTATCCCTAACGAATACTGTGCTGTCCGTGAACTTTTTATCAGTAGTATTCATATCCATACACCGGTATAACAGGGCATTGTTTTTTTTGATAATTTCACAATAGGGGCAGCGAAGGTCTGTTTTACTTTCGGGCATTACCAGTTTGTCTTTTTCTATCCATGCCTTGTAAGCGTCTATAGAATTGTTTTCCTGGTTCCATTTACCTTGCCAATCATTAATGTCCACATACTTCCGGCCATCGTATGAGATGATAAGGTGTCTTTTCTCCTTTTTATTTACCCATCGGCCTTCAAATAATTTTTGGGAAACCTTCAACTCCGCTTTTGTCTGACCAAGCATGTTAATGCTTAACAGCATAAGCAATAAAGTAATGGTAATACTACTGCATCCGCCTGAATGTATCATATCTAAACTGGGTAAATTTGGAGGTTTTATCATTTTATAAGAGCTCAATGTAATAATATCCCCTCTGAAACTATAATCAAATTCTCATAATGGAAGGTAGTGTGGTTTGCTGCGATGATTTTTAGCCACATTAATGTTGTTCAATTTCTAAAGGATCATATCCGTTGTTGGTTCTAAAATTGTAGTAGCAATAATATTACACAAATTTCCTTATTATATATTTTTATAAGATAAGAAAATTAAAAATTTATATCTTGCCATCTGTTTATAAACAATAACCAATATAAACCCAGACCGTGGAAGATTTCTTAGAAGACGATATTCAACGTTTAATTGACGGACGAAATTCTGTCGTTGAATTAATCTATTCCAAATATCACAATAAGGTATATAACCTTGCCATGCGATTTTTAAAAGATAAAGATCTTGCAAGCGAAATTGTTCAGGAAACCTTTATTAAACTTTGGGTAAACCGTGGCAAGCTTGATCCCTCCGGGAATCTTTGGTTATACATTTTTGTTATTGCAAAACGATTATCTCTAAACAAACTGCGGGAAATCAATAGGTCTCAGAACCTTTTTGAGAAACTGGTCAGTCGTATTGAGCGCATACATAATCCAACCGAGGACACTATTTTGGAAAAAGATTTATTGAGCTTTACAGAAAAGATAATAACTACATTGCCCAGCCAGCAACAAAAAGTTTACAGGCTAAGTCGTGAAGAGGGCCTTACCCATAAAGAAATCGCTACAAAATTGCATATATCTTCCAGTACCGTTAATAACCAACTTACTGATGCGCTTAAAAAGCTTCGCACGGAGTTGAAATACTGCGATATACTTTATCTGTTAGTTCTGCTACTGAAATAAAAAAAAATCCTGCTCCAATAGTTAACTCTCTCTTTTGCGGTGTTCTGTTTTAAACGGTCTTTTGAGGGGCATATAAAACAACATCATGACACAGGAAAAGTTAAGGGAACTGTTACTGCAATATTTCGAAAATTCCATCAGCAAAACTGATTGTAAGGAATTGTTGAATTATTTGGATGCTGTTGATCATCAGGAGATCGCACCCATTGTAGATGAGCTGCTGCTGTCGCTGCCTGACACAAACAGATTGGAGCGGACGGATGCTGATGCCATTTACAACGCGATACATTCTGATCCCCGTTTTTCTGAAATTGACAAAACTGTAAAAAGGACGGGCGGCATACCAAAAAGATGGTATTTAGTAGCAGCCACAGTGTTTTTATTCCTTTCGGTTAGTCTGTTGTATTTCAAAACTACAAACACAGGACGGGAAACAAAAACAGTGGCAACAGGATCTAAATCATCGATTGGCATTAAGCCCGGTAGCAAAAAGGCGACGCTTACTTTGCCTGATGGTGAGGTAATAGATCTTGAAGCCCAAAATCAGGGAATGTTGCACGTAAACAGCAAGGCCAATATTCGAAAGGTGAAGTCGGGCCAAATTGTTTATCAATCGGGCCAACCATCTGAAAGCGATTATGGAAATCGGAATAAGCTGAGCTTTAATGATCTGAAAACCCCAAAAGGTGGCGAATACCAGATTACCTTAGTAGACGGCACTCGTGTTTGGCTCAATTCTGCCTCATCACTCCGTTTTCCTTCATCATTTTCTGGTGGAAGGCGCCAGGTTATTCTGAGTGGTGAAGCTTACTTCGAAGTAGCTAAAAATGCCGCAATGCCCTTTGTAGTTAGCATTGGTCAAACAGAAATTAAGGTATTGGGTACTCATTTCAACGTTTCCGGGTATAACGATGATGATATCACCACCACTACACTTCTTGAGGGTTCAGTACAGTTAACCAATGGCAAAAATCAGCGCATCCTTAATCCGGGGCAGCAGGCGGCCATCAGCAAAAGTTTAGGAGGTATCCAAATATCGCAGGGTGACATCGCACAGGCTATGGCCTGGAAAAACGGGTATTTCCGCTTTGATGATCAGGATATCAGGGGGATTATGAAACAGGTATCTCGTTGGTATGACGTTGAAGTGGAATTTAAAGGAAAAGAAATGAGCAATAAACAGTTTGGAGGAACATTTTACCGTAGCAAAGGCATAGGCGAACTCCTCAGCCATTTAGAACAATTAGACAATAATATTCACTTTAAAATCATCGGAAGGAGGATCGAAATTATGGAATAATTTAACTATTCCAAACGATGTGACGAAGAACCAGGAGCGTTGGCCCGCCCCTGGTCTTGGGCCTAAGCCAAGCCAGATCGTTTGTTTCAATTGCATAGCATACAAATTAAACATTAAATCTAACATTCAAATGTACAAAAAATTTACTGCTTCAATAGGCGGCAGGCAATCTTGCTGCCTTTTAAAACCATTACTGATCATGAAGTTAACGTTTGTAATGCTCGCTGTGACCTTTATGCAGGTTTCTGCTGCAACGTACGCACAACGAGTCTCCCTTAATGTTAAGAGGGCAACTATTCGTGACGTGTTTGAACTGATACAAGCTCAAACCAAGTATGACTTTCTGTATAAGAGTGATGAGCTGAAACCAGCTAAGAGAGTTAGCCTGCGTGTGGAACGGGCTACGCTCCAGGAGGTGCTGGACCTCTGCTTTGCCGATCAGCCGTTATCTTATAAGATAACAAATACTACAATTCTTATTAGCTCAAAACCTGTTCGCAAACCTGTTCAGATAACTATTGCAGGCAAAGTGACGGATACCAAAGGTGAACCGCTTCCAGGTGTAACTGTCAAAGAAAAAGGCGGGCAAGGTAGTGCTATAACGGACGGAAACGGTCTGTATAGAATCAATGTCAATGATAATGCAATATTGATATTTTCCTACATAGGGTTCAATACACTCGAAGTGAGAGCTAGTGGAAAAACGTCCGTTGATGCGGTCATGCAGGATAGCAACCAGGGGCTGAATGAAGTTGTAGTAATCGGCTACGGCAGCCGTGAAAAAAAGGATGTGACAGGTTCGGTTGCAACCATTACAGCAGCACAGGTCCGGGACCTGCCAGTCGCGTCTATTGATCAGAAACTGGTTGGTCAGATGCCCGGTGTGCGTATCAGCCAGACAACTGGTGCTCCAGGTGGCGGAACAACAGTACGTGTCCGCGGATCGGGGTCTATCGGCGCGGGAGATAATCCGCTTTATGTAATTGATGGATTCGCTGTTTCCAATACAACCGGGCAGGTTTATAACCCCCTTAACGTGCTCAGTCCTGATGATATTGAATCTGTCAATGTGCTGAAAGATGCTTCATCTACAGCCATCTATGGCTCAAGGGGTTCAAACGGTGTCGTAATAATCACGACCAAAAAAGGAAAAAAGGGGCCTCCGGTTATCAGTGTTAACTCATATTTTGGGATTCAGCAGGTGCCACAAAAGGGCCGTCAGGAAGTATTGAACGGAACCGAATATGCGCAATTCCGTAAGGATATGATTGTTGACGCAGCGGCAGCGGCAGGACGAACGGTTACAGAAGCTGATATACCAGCAGCTTTTCGAAACCCCGCACAATATGGCGAAGGCACAGCCTGGTACGATGCTGTTTTGCAGTCTGCACATCAACATAATGTTGATGCAAGTCTTCGTGGCGGATCAGATAATACACAGTACTCGTTTTCCCTTGGCCGTCTTAGTCAGGAGGGTACTGTAAAATATACTGACTTTACCAGATACACCCTGCAGGCAAATGTTCAGTCCCAGCTCAGCAAAAAGCTAAGGGTAACCCTCAATATTGCCCCGAGCGGAGGTATACAAAATCGTAATTCCTTTGAAACGGGGCAACGCGATGTACTTACCCGAACTTTATGGCTAAGTCCTATCGTACCTATTACAGGCCCAGACGGGAACAGGACATTGTTTATCACGTCACCTGGCGCTATAGGTGCCGGAAACCCGTTGAACACGCTTGAATTTGGAGGTACCAATGCAAAATACTTCAGGGGACTTGCATCTGCCAGTGCTGAGTTTGAGATTGTAACGGGACTTAAAGCCAAATATGCCTATAATATTGATTATAGTACTACAAAGGAATTCACTTTTAACCCTTCCTTTGTATATGGAGAAACCAGTAATCAAAACCCTAACCCTTCCATACCAAGTTCCACTACGGCGTCAGCTGATTCCTTTAACTGGCTGTCAGAGCTCACGTTAAACTACGATAAGAACTTTGGCGCAGACCATAGATTTAATGCTTTGCTGGGTTATACCGCACAAAAAGAAAGGGGACAGGGGTACAGCTTTAATGGTACCAATTATCCAGACAATTTGATTGAAACCATCAACGCTTCTCCATTACTCAATGGACAGGCTGCCAATGTTGACAAATGGTCGTTAATTTCGTATCTGGCGCGTGTAAATTATACTTTCAAAAACCGCTATCTGTTAACTGCTTCAATTAGGTCTGACGGGTCTTCACGTTTTGGTGAGAATAAGCGCTACGGAACCTTTCCCTCAGCTGCTTTGGCCTGGAGGGTCTCTGAAGAGAATTTTATGAAGAATTTTACCTTTGTAAATAACCTTAAACTCCGCGCAACATATGGTCTTGCAGGTAATTTCAACATAGGTAATTACCTCTACGCATCTAATATCAGCAGCGCCAACTATACTTTTGGTGGTACTGTAGCAGGTGGTCGTAATTCCAGCAGTATCAGCAATTCCGAACTCACCTGGGAAAACTCAAGACAATTTGATATGGGGATGGACTTGTCGGTGTTGCGCAGCCGGTTAAACTTTACACTTGATTATTATAACCGTATCACGTACAATCTTTTGTTAAGCAATGAATTGCCGTTGTCCTCGGGTTTTGCAAATGCAACGGTTAATTTAGGTAAAATGCGTAACCGGGGTTTTGAAGCGACAGTATCTGCTGATATATTGACCGGAAAAGTTACGTGGAATGCCAATGCCAACATTTCGTTTAACCGGAACATTGTGCTTGGCCTCAATCAGAACAATGCGCCAATATATGCAGGACGGAGTGGTGAGGGTAACTTTACCCATAAAACTGAAGTTGGAAAACCACTGGGACAATTTTATGGATATATTGTGGAAGGTGTATATCGTGATCAGGCTGACTTTAATAATTCACCTAAAAATGCCTCTTCCGTTGTCGGATCCATCAAATACCGCGATGTAGATGGGAACGGGATTATCGAGCCTGTAAAGGACTTTGCGGTAGTTGGGGATCCTTATCCAGATTTTACTTATGGATTCAGTAATAATTTTGGATACAGGAATTTTGACGTCAGCGTCCTGCTTGTAGGTTCTCAGGGTGGTGATATCATGAAAACTTCAAACGAGTTCCTGAGTAATATTGATGGTGTATTTAACGTGGACAGAAAAGTACTGAACCGCTGGCGGTCGCCCCAAAACCAAGGTGATGGTGTGACACCAACAACCAATGGAGGACGTGTGCTATATCGCGATGTAAACTCTGGTTGGATAGAGGACGCCAGCTTTTTGCGGATACAGAACATTACGCTGGGTTATAACTTTAAACAGAAGTTTGCTACCAGCTCTAAAGTTTTCAAAGGCCTGCGGGTATACGGAAGCGTGCAAAACCTGGTTACATTTACAAAATATAGCGGAGGCAATCCAGAAGCATTGACTAATGGTTCCAACGCTTTAACCCCGGGGCGCGACTTTCTTGGATATCCTCTACCCAGAACAGTTACTGTTGGCGTAAATATGACTTTTTAATTTTACTTATTTATTCTGATGAACTCTCATAAGCATACGTACTCAAGACAAGATTAAACTAAGCGGAGCATACTATTGAATGTTACAACCAGTAAGACCAGTTGAAATGAGTTCTTATGATAGCTTCACAACAGATAAAAAACAAATATATTCAAATGAAAAATCAATATATATACACCTGTACAATACTGTTGTTTTTCAGTATTATGGTGACTTCCTGTAAAAAAGATTTTCTGGAACAGACTCCTGAGGCCGGGCTTACCGGCGCAAATTATTGGGCTTCAGAATCGGATCTTAAACAAGGCGTGGTAGGCGCCTATCGTTCATTGAGGGACCTTGGCCTGTTTAGTTTCTGGCTTTTCGGTGAGATGCGTTCTGATAATACAACCTTTCAGTACAATGCGCCGCAGCGTGGGCAGGAGAACCGGGAATTTGTAGATCAGTTTTTGGTTATATCAACCAATACGCTTATTCAGGATTTCTGGCAGCAAAGTTATAGCGGTATTGCCCGCTGTAATGACGTATTGGGAAACGAATCGCGGATAACAATGTCCGACCAAAGTCGCAACCAGGCATTTGGAGAGGTAAAAGTTTTGCGTGCCTATCATTATTTTAATCTTGTTCGCCAATTCGGCGGCGTGCCGTTGCGATTGCAAACCGTTCAATCTCCTGGTCAAGCGGGCTCAGAGGGACGCGCCACTGCTGAAGCTGTTTATGATCAGATCATTGCAGATTTAACCGACGCTGCGACAAAATTACCTGCCGTATATGGGAGCGCCGATAAAGGCAGAGTGACCAGTGGAACAGCTAATGCCATATTGGGTGAGGTCCATTTAACCAGGAAGAATTATGCTGAGGCACTAAATGCATTGCGCAAGGTAAGCGGTTACAGCCTTCTGCCTAGCTATGCATCTATATTCCAGCCGGGTAATAAAAACAACGCCGAGTCGGTATTTGAAATCCAATACCTTGGTTCGGACAACACCTTATCCAGTAACTTCATGTATCAGTTTGCACCATTTAACTCGGGAACCACTGTTACCAACGACCCAGGTACCAACCTGAGTTTCAGCAGCGGCTGGAATACACCCACAAATGATATGATTGCAGCTTACGAGACCGGCGATCTAAGGAAATCAATTTCTCTTTCGGAAGGGTTTACGCAGAACGGAACTTTTAACAGAGTACCTTACATCACCAAATACAACCAGGGCTTTGTACAGCCGGGTCAAACCAATGTTAATTTTCCTCTTATCCGTTATGCAGACGTGATGCTTGAAATTGCAGAGTGCCTTAACGAACAAAGTTTTGTTGCTAATGGCGAGGCATTTAACTTGCTTAACGAGGTAAGGCGAAGGGCTGGTTTATCACCTAAAACAAGTGGTAATGCCAACCCGGCATTAAATGTATCCACGCAACAGGCCTTTCGTGATGCCATAACACAGGAGCGCAAAGTAGAGCTGGCCTTTGAAAACCACCGTTGGTATGATCTGGTGAGAACAGGCACCGCGGTAGATGTGATGAATGCACACGGCCGTCGCGAAGTTGCAAGTGCCCCTGCCCAGTATCCTGCAGGTTCATATGTAGTTACACCTAACAAAATTCTTCTGCCAATTCCTCAACGTGAGATAACACTTGATAATTTAACACAAAATCCTTTGTAAGCACGTATTGCTGATGTGGCTTTAACAAAACGGACAAGACTGAATTAGGAATTGTCCGTTTTGTTAGTCGACAGCCGGTCATAAATCCTGTCCTATTTTGGGCCGACCGGTTAATATGATTAGTTTGCCTATACATTTATAAGATTATGAGAAGATACCTTTACTTTACAACTGTCCTTATCACTTCACTTGTCACCAATGCATATTCCCAGGTTCCTGCCCGGGTCGGTGGCTTACACACCGAACACCTGATCAACCCAATTGGAATTGATGAAATACATCCGCGGTTAAACTGGATGCTCGAAGATAGCCACCAAGGTGCAAAACAATCCGCGTATCAATTGATCATAGGTACCGATTCTTCAGCCGTGAAAGGCGGGGAGGGAAATAGCTGGTCAACGACCAAAATCAACTCGGCAGCGATGCTTGTCACCTATCAGGGCAAATCATTAAATCCGTTTACAAAGTATTTTTGGAAGGTAAATTTATGGAACCAAAATGGAAAACAGCTGAGTTCTGCAGTCAGTTCTTTCGAAACCGGTATGATGGGACAGCGCTGGAGGGGAGCATGGATCAGTGACAGGAAGGGAATAGACGCGCGGCCTGCACCATATTTCAGGAAAACATTCAGTGCCCAAAAGGCGATTAAGAGTGCAAGGGCCTACATTGCCGTGGCCGGTTTATATGAACTCTACTTAAATGGAAAAAAGGTAGGTAATCACCGTCTAGATCCGATGTATACCAGATTTGACAGGCGTAACCTGTATGTAAGTTATGATGTTACTGCAAACCTGCAACGCGGCGAAAATGCTATCGGAGTGTTGTTGGGGAATGGATGGTATAACCACCAGGCTCTGGCAGTCTGGAACTTTGACCGTGCGCCATGGCGGCAGCGTCCAACGTTTTGCCTTGATCTCCGGATTACTTATGAGGACGGAACAACAGAAATTATTGCTACCGATACGAAATGGAAGACAAAAACGGGTCCTATTATATCCAATAACATCTATACAGGTGAGCATTATGATAGCCGGCTGGAGATACCAGGATGGAACATGCCCAACTTTAATGATCAAAAATGGGATGAAGTTGCTTTACGGAGCGCACCCTCAAAACAAATCGTTAGCCAAACTCTGGAGCCCATTCGTAATGTAGAAGAGATACAGGCGAAAAGTATAAAAAAGATTAACGATACCGTATACCTTGTAGATATAGGCAGAAACATCGCGGGCGTTACCAGGTTAAAACTTAATGGTGAAAATGGCACTGTAGTGAGGATAAAACATGGTGAACGACTGGATAAAAACGGGCGCCTTGACATGTCAAACATCGATGTTTACTATCGTCCAAAAGATGATACGGATCCCTTTCAAACTGATATCGTAACATTGAATGGCAAGCCAGTTGACTTTATGGCCAAATTCAATTACAAAGGCTTTCAGTATGTTGAAATACATAGCAGTAAACCTATCAGGCTCAACAAAGAAGATGTGGTAGCTTATTTCATGCACAGTGATGTGAAAGCAACAGGTAAAATTGTGTCATCGAGCAATATTATCGATAAGATCTGGTGGGCATCAAATAACTCTTACCTCAGTAATTTATATGGATATCCAACAGACTGTCCGCAAAGGGAGAAAAACGGATGGACGGGCGACGGACACTTTGCGGTAGAAACAGGTTTGTATAATTTCGATGGTATTACAGTGTATGAGAAATGGCTTGCCGACCACCGGGACGAGCAACAGCCCAATGGCGTATTGCCAGATATAATACCTACAGGTGGCTGGGGTTATGGAAACGCTAATGGCACCGACTGGACAAGTACTATAGCCATAATCCCCTGGAACCTTTATCTGTTTTATGGCGATAGCAAACCACTGGCCGACAATTATAACAACATCAAAGCATATGTTGATTATGTAGAAAGTATCAGTGAGGAAGGTCTGACTACATTTGGACGAGGCGACTGGGTACCGGTAAAATCTTCATCATCACTCGAGTATACTTCCTCTGTTTATTTTTATACCGATGCTGTAATCATGACTAAAACGGCAAAGCTATTTGGGAAAAAGAAGGATGAATTATATTATGGTCAGCTAGCTGCCAGGATCAGGACCGCCATCAACAACAAGTATTTTAATAAACAAACATGCATGTATGGCAGCGGTGTACAAACTGAATTGAGCATGGCCCTCCAATGGAACGTTGTTCCTGATGAATACAGGGCACAACTGGCGGAAAACCTGGCCAAACGGGTAGCGGCTGATAATATGCATCTTGATGTTGGCGTGTTGGGAGCCAAAGCTATACTCAACGCTTTGAGTGAGAACGGACAGGGTGAAACAGCATATAAACTGGCTAGCCAGGATAGTTATCCATCCTGGGGATGGTGGATCGTGAATGGTGCTACCACATTATTTGAAAATTGGGATATAAACGCGCCAAGGGACATTTCACAAAATCACATGATGTTTGGCGAGGTAGGCGGCTGGTTTTTTAAAGGACTTGGAGGTATTAAGCCCGACGAGGCCAATCCGGGTTTTAAAAATATAATCCTCCGTCCCAATATAGTTGAAGGGCTAGATAGCCTGGAAGCAGAATATGACGGCCCGTATGGAAAAATCATTTCAGCTTGGAAACGGAATTATAAAGTTATTGTTTACACTGTAGTTATTCCTCCGAATAGCACAGCAAGTCTCAGTTTGTCGCCTGGTGGGGGACGAAAAGTTTATTTAGACAATCGTACTGTAACTGAGAATTCTAGATTAGAAGCAGGCAAATATCAATTCATAATCAAATAATACGTGGTTCAATTTGATTAAATAAGTATAGGCGACCCATATCCACAATTTGAATAACATTCTTAATGGGAGATAACACACTCCCATTAAGAATTTTCGATTACAAGTTATTATATCTGGAACTACCCCTGTTTCTTAACAGGAGTTGGCGCATTGACTGCAATAAGCCTTTCTTTTTTCAAGTCATCCCAAAATTCTTTAGGTATGCTTGTATTGAACGATTCAGCATTTGCTTTGGCTTGGCTTGCATTCCACGCTCCTGGTATAACACCAGACACTACTTCCGGCGCGGCCGAAAACTGTAGTGCTGCCGTACGGAGGTCTGTGCCGTGTTTTTTTGCAATCATCGATAATTTGGCGAGCTTTTCCTTTGTTCCCTGCGGAAATGTTCCGGAATAATCATATCTGTCTACACCTGCCAGAAATCCTGCGTTCAAAGGTGCCCCAACTACAACTGAAATACCTTTTTTCTCACATACGGGAAAGAGTTTGTTCAAAGCATCCTCGTGTTTGATCAGGGAATATTGCGTGGCCGAAAGGAAAATATCGGGATCTGCCATTTCGATACATTTAAGGGCTGGTTCTAACGTATTTACTCCCAGTCCCCATCCTTTAATAATTCCTTCCTCCCGCATTTTGGTCAGTTCTGGCATGGCCCCCTTTAGTGCTTCATCGAAATATTTCACCCAGTTTTCCTTCATGTCACCATTGTCAGGCGATAAATCATGGATATAAACAATATCCAGAGAGGGTAGGCCAAGGCGCTGTAAACTATCTTCGATGCTTCGGCGCACACCGCTCGCGGAATAATCATAACGGTAACTGAAATTGAGTTTTCCTTTCCAAAGCGCATCTTTCAGGACAAAATTTTTGTCAGCGGTTAGCACACGGCCAACCTTTGTAGAAAGCGTAAAGTCTTCCCGTTTTTGATTGCGGAGGAAATGCCCGAAACGGCGTTCGCTGAGTCCCAGACCATACCAGGGCGAAGTATCAAAATAACGGACCCCACTGCTCCAGGCAGCTTCGAGCGCACTGTTTACATCGCTGTCGGGGTTTTCATGGAAACCATTACCTGCGGCAACCCCACCAAGGCCTGAGAGGGTAATTGGGCGGAAACGTGTGTTTGTTTTCTCTTCTTCTTTCATAAATGGTATATTATAAATATTGCCAAAAGCCGGAAAGGCGGCGGTCGCTAAAAGTCCCGCAGCGGCTAATGATGATTGACCTACAAATTTTCTCCTGTTCATATTGACCACAGTATTAAGTTCAATTATGCTAAGCCATTTCTGTTCCAATTCAATTCAGAAGACGTAATTAATCAACATTATATTAAGTTATTAATAAATATCGCAGATCTTAAATCCTTTTGCTATTTTGCTTTTCAAAATTTACGCTGAGATCTATGAATATTAACCGAGTTTTTGCTGCCGGGCTTTTTGCCGGTATTTTTTGTGTTTCTACCACATATGCCCAGTTTGGCGGCTTGGGTAAGAAGCTTTTGGATAAGGGCAACGAAATGGTAGCGGGTGGCTCATTGAATAAACTGTTAAAACAGCCGCAGGCCATTACTACCAGTTTCGCAGATGTTGACAAAACAGATTCGAAACCACCTACATTTACAGAAGGACAAACTGCCCAACCCTTATACCTGTTACCAAAAAATACAACAGGGGGATTTAAATTGTGTGAAGGATTTTACGAAATGACTAATAAAAGTTATTGCCTGCACGCCGGGACCCGCGGACCAAGTAAAGGCGATGGTTATATGCTGGCGCCTGTTTTAGGTCCCAAAAAGGATCTTGTAGTTACTATTCTTAAACATGCAGAACAACACGCAAACGTACAGCAACGAGATATCCAGGTACTATTGTGGGCAATTATAGCACGTACTAAGTTTGCTGACATGAATACGAATATCAAACTGACGGCAAGCACCCTTTTGTCCCCCCAGGAATTGTTGATGCTGCAGGGTGGTGCGCTGGGCATATTACCTGCAAATCTAATGGAAAAGGCTAAAGGCCAGCTTCCGGACGCTTTACAAAGCGTCTTCGAAGCAGAAAATTCCATCCGCAGATTGGCTGCGTCTGGCGCTTCTTCTTATGAGGATATGGAAAAATATGCCGTTCTTGCCGGTCTGGCGCCTCAACCAGATCCTGAAGTTCCAGCAGGTACATGGTCATTACATCCTGATGGATATTATATCCGTTATATGCCACAGGGATATTCGGTAACAAAAGTTCAGATATTTGTTCCTAAAGGACTTTCCACCAGCAAACCTGATCTGGTTTATGATGCGCCAAACGGAATTGCCTGTCCGGCTAATGTTGGTGCACAGCGTCTTGCCCAAACGAATGAACCACTAAATCCTGATTATTCAAAAAAACTGACCACAATCTGCTTTACAAAGTAGGAATGATACTCCAACTTTAAGTGTGCATGACTTATAACTGCTCATCAAGTACATGTATTGGTGGTTCAATTAAGATGGTTTCAAAATCATCACCTTTGACGGTGATCTGCTTGTCTGTGCCGGTCACCGTCCAATTCTTTTGCACCTTTCTGATTCCGATGGGGTAGATGTCAATCCCTTTGTCGTGTATTCTCATCCTGGTAAAGTTTTTAAAATTTGGATTGGCCAAAGATGAAGAAGCTTCGTCTTCGTGCATGCTGAGCAACAGGTTGGATAAATATAAATACACGCCCATTAGTAATGAAGAGGCCAGACCGCCGGCTATGCTGAAAATGATTACAATCATGCCATTGCCCCACCAACGGCCCCAATAAACCATTAATTCGGTTTGAGCGAGCAGGTACATTGTGCCAAAAAGCATGATAGTTTGGCCTAAAGCATGTACTAGGCCGATCAACGTACTACCAGGTTTGGTAGATACCCTGTCAACGAAAAGCCAGAAACCAGCGAACAGAGCGCCAATACTAAGTGCAAGTGACGGTCCGCCGAGAAAATAACTAAAGATGATTTCGAAAAATCCTGCTGCTGATATTCCTGTAAAGCCTGGAAGAAAGAACCCGCCCTCCATTGAAGCATGGTGGCTTTGAAACAACCAAAACAGGTACACATATACCATGCAGGCAAGCCCAAAAAATGCCGGGTTTTTAATAGGGAACACTAAATTACCCAAAAGCAGCCGCTTAGAATCTGCCATCTCTGGAAATATTTTTCTCCTTGTGATCTTAGCCGCTGATGATTTATCACTGACTCCTTCCACTGAAGGTGGCAGATTATGTGTGAGGTGAAGGAACGCTCCGCCACCGCCGGTAGTTATGTATTGATGACCATTCTCATTATGTGCATAACGCGAATAATGATGAAGGTCGCCAGTGATATTTATTGCAAGTTTGAATTTTTTTCCGATTACATCGTAGTCGTCATGTATGTGCCTGGAAATAAAAAACTCCAGCCGGTCAAAAGACTGATCGTTTTTTCTGATCTCGTTATACACCCACGCAGGTTCTGCGGTAACGAGTATTATTTTATCCCCCTCCAGCATTTCCTGTTTAGCAATTCTTTTGAAATAATCAAGCTGAGGCTGGTCGATGTTCGAATTGAGCTGAATGTCGGTGGCCCAAATCCAATAATTATTGGGTAGCGGGATGGCAAAGTAACTTCTTTTTTGTACAGTTTGCCATATACCAATGCGGCGCTGCTGGCAAAATAGTTTCATAAAATTGCCCAGTCCGTCGTACCAGTCGTGATTACCTGGGATGGCGAACAAGAGTGGCCGGTTGTTATCGTTCAGGTTTTCGCTTTTATCACCTGCTGCATCAAAGGGGAGTCGGAACTTGGTATTGTAAGTATCAAGGGTGGGGAAAGGGTAAACTTCATCACCACCTAATACAAGCAGGTCTCCACGCTTGGTGTTTACAGAGTCTGTAAGCCGGTCTTCGGTTTGCAGGGTAAGCTCCTTCTGTGCAGCTTTTTTTGCGACTGAAAATGTCGAATTAAAACCGTCACCAGTGTCACATATAAAATCTATCCAGATATCTTTCTTTCCTGTAACTAATCTTTCACGCAACCGGGCAGGATCTGCTTCTTCATCTTTTGTACCCAAAGCCGCCTGGAGCTCCCTTCGGTCTGCATAGTTACCAAAGGTGCCTGATATGACGGATTTCAACGCAATGTTCAATAACATGGCAGGCTGGAACCAGTTTGTCATACGGGCCTTTTTATACGGGTTTTCTCTCATAGCGGCAATCAATTCCGCTAAGATAAAAATATGCTTGCGATTAAAGTAGGCTATGGTTTAATTCCCGGGGCATTAAGTCACCAGCACTTTAATATGAAACTATAGGGGTACGACCTGCACTTCTTCTTTTATAGCCTGATCAAGGTATGACGGCTTAACCATAGCGGAACGCGGGGTTATCCGTTTTACGATGTAAGATATAATCAGTCCGTAAACAACGTATCCAACCAATACAAAATACCCCGGCAGAAGCGTAGTGTAATTGACCGTGGAGGTGGTTAAGAAATCACTGTGGAAGTTCAAATTGGCCAGCTGACTATATAAAATGCCGTTGAGGCCTATATAGGCCATCATAATAATCACTACCATTACGCTTGTCATGTCCCATTTTCCGCTGAAAAAAGCCAGATACCTGACCACAATATTTTCTGAAACTTTTTTATTGCCCAACACATACAGACACCTGCCGGTTATTCTCAGTATTGGCAAAAGAATAATGAAGATAAAAATAAGTACAGCCACTCCAACGGCCTCTGGTTTAGGTTGTTTTGCTAATGTCTCTATCACATTGAACGCACTTATGCTTTTGCAAAATAGTACCTGATTTTCGAAAGCAACTTTTTCGCCCAGCAGTGTAAAGTTGAGCGACTGGACACGTCCATCGACCTCAATAAATGAGCTGGTTAAGCCCACCCCGAGGAGGACAATTGCAAAAAGAATCAACATGACAAAAAGCGCAGCCTGTAGTTCTATTTGTTTACGGAATAACAAATACAAGCTTGCAGCCAGCAATACACAGCCAAACATAGCGTAAGCTGAATTGTAGGTCTCTCTATGAATGGATGCCAAACGTTGGTCGGTTACTTTGTTGTACCCAACTAAATTACTAACGTGATTTTGAATGTAGAGCTGTCTGATCGCCTCATTTTTGCTGGCGCTTATGCTATCTTTAGTCCCAAAACCCAACTGGCCAATTTTGTTTGTGGCGTATTCTTTTAACCTGTTGATGTTCGCCGGACTATTTACCCTTTCTACAATTGTTCGTGCAAAGCCAGGCATTTTAGCTTGTAACTGATCAGTATTTACAAATTCATTGAATGCAAATTTTTTCAACTTACCGCTAAGGGTTGTTTGTGGTTTATTGATCTCAGCTATTGCCTGGTTCATGAATACGTGAAGCTGTTCTTCAACCTGCATCTGCAAAGCAGATTTTTGCTCTGCATTCATACTGAAATTCTTTACCTGGCGACTTACAACAGCTACTAGTTTATCACGCCACTGATCTACAGAAAAAAGTCCGTACCTGATATTATTGGCTAGACTATAATCTTTTTTGATCTGCTCACGTTCTTTGGAAAGCTGGTGTACCCGGTAACCAAAATAGCCCTCGCAGGCTAAAAGCACCAACAGGCCGACTACTAAAACTAATTTTAAAATGTTAAATCCTTTAACGTTGTTGTTTTGCTCTATCTTCAAACCGGAGAATTCTATTACACAAATATAAATAATTACTCCGCATTTGTTTGAAGGAAAATGCTGTTTCCTGCAAATAAATGCACTTTTCAGTTTCTGTGAGTATTCCAGAAATTATTAACGATTTCCCAAAATTCTTATAGCAGTGATGTGTTATTAATTATCGAAGGTTCAAAATTTGACTTGCTTTTCTCTGTCCCTGTATAATGAAGGCGATATATCCATATATCGTTTGTAAAAACGCGAAAAATATGATTGTGATTCAAAGTTGAAAAGGTAGCTGATTTCAGATATGCTTAGCTCAGTATGTATAAGTAGCTGTGATACCTCTCTTACTATCCTTTCATTAATTAACACGCCAGGTGGCTTACCTGCAACTGCACTTACCGTGTCAATCAAATGGTTTTTGGAAACGCTCAATTGAGCTGCGTAATAATCAAGGTTATTGTTGGGAACAGGTTCGAACCCTTTAATACATTCGAAATCTTTATCAAATAACTTTGTAAATGCTTTAGTTAACCTTAGTCCGGCGTTGCTGTTATCCTGTATTCCAAAGTGTTTGCCAGCTGAATAAAGATTCTGTGCTTTTTTCATCACAATAATGAGAAATGCCCGCATAATATCTCCTTTGAAAAGACTGTCAGATAGATATTCTTTCTCCATTTCCTGGAAAAAACTGTTAAAATACTGGATTTCGTCTTCGTCCAACTGGATAGCCCCAATTCCGTCGACCTGAAAGAATGGATAGTTAGCTATAAGCTCCGCAGAACCCGTATTTTGCTGAAAAAATTCAGCGTCAAATAAGCAGAAATAACCAGCATGATTGTCAGCCTTTGCTTGCCAGGAGGTAATTTTACCGGGGGATTCGAAACACAACATTCCTCTTTTTGCATAATATTCATGCAATCCAAACGATTTTATCCCTTCCCCTCCGGTAATGAGGTTAACCATAAAGAAGTCCAGCCTGTTCGCGGAAATTACTTCCCTGCATTGGTACCGATAGTCATCCCTCCGGTGAATTTCAAAGTGCCCAGGGCCATTATATGATGGTTCAGTCCTTGAAGTAACATCGGAAACCTGTCTGAAATAGTTCTCCTTAAATGTTCCGGTGGTAAAGGTGGGGATGTCTTTATGGTTATACTTCATCTTTTGCTATCTAAAAACCAAGGTCTCTTTCAACTGCTGACACTATATTTATAGCGTCAAAAATACTGTTATGTTTTGGCCGCCAGCCCAATGTTTGTTTTGCTTTTGCAGATGAGCATCGGCTATTGGAAGCCAACCCGAAGCGGGCAATATCAGCATTTTTAAAGTAAGTAACGGCCTCATTGATAGATATGGATAGTGTTTCTTCTCCTTTGCCCATTTTATTGCTGATTTCCTTTGCGATATCCTTAAAACTCGCTTCACCGTTTTCTGCAAAATAGTAACCTCCCGGAACACCGTTTTCGAGCATTTTAACATAAAGATCACCAAGGTCTTCTACATGTATATTAGACCAGATACTCTCTCCAGATTCCACATGTACTCCCATTCCTTTCTGTAACGACAGCTGGTAGAGAAAAGGAAGTTGAATACTTTCCTTCCGCAGGCCCAATCCTTCCCCATATACCATCGTTGGCACAATTACCATTGAACGGATGTCTTGTTTTGCTGCATGACGTACATGATCATTTAATGCAACCCATAATGTTTTGGCAACTGCAGGGATAAGCGGGATATCTTCATTATATATAAAATCTGAGCGCTGGCCCACTGCATTGTCTCCAAGGATGCTTGAGCCTGATGTGTGTATCAAGGTTTTTCCTGTTCCTCTTAGCGCGTTGATCAGGGTATCGATGAAAAAGGTGTCCAGAACTGTAGCGGTGTTAATCACTGCGTCGGCTTTTATGGCTTCTTCGGCAATAAGCACAATATCGTCTATATTGCCGGTTACAACTCTCATTCCTAATGCTTCGAGTTCAGCAGTGAGCTGAGGCTGACGGACAAGGCCGGTTACCTCATATCCTTTTTTTAATAGCAGGTTCGCAATAGTACCACCAATATATCCATTGGCACCTGTGATAAAAACTTTTTTTATATTCATGACTCATATATTTTGTTTCTCAAAGATCTGGCGATAATGAAAGGGGAGTTAGTATGTAAGTCAGGATTAATGTCACTTTATTCGGAATTGCAAGGGCGGATAGACATGCAATTCATAAAGTGAAATCATAAGACAACATAGCGACGAAGCAGATAAAGAATCGTGAATTCACTGTATCTCGCCAATAATTTTTATTATTATACATGTAATTAATTGTTTTATAGTAATTTGTATGCTGGTCAAATTTTTGTAACATATATAGAACCAGCCCAGCTTACATGCTCAAAAATGCTTTTCTATGCAGTTTACTGTTGATCTTTTCATATCAGGCGAAGTCGCAGGAGGATCCGGATACAAGCGCGTTGAAACGTGACCTGAAAAAGAGCCGTCCGGATACGGGGCGCGTACAGCTTTTATTAAACATGAGCAGGGTGTATTTTGATAATTCGAGTAACTCCTTAACAAGAGTTGATACCGCTGGCAGTTATGCCAGACAGGCGTTAAAACTAAGTCGAGGTATTAACTATCGGGCTGGACTGGCAACTGCGCTGTTATTACAAAGTAATGTTTACAGAAAGAGGGGGGAAGCCAGGTTAGCGCAACTTTATCTTGATAGCGGCATCACCATCATTAAAAAGATGCATGATCCAGTGGCACTGGCCAATGGTTATATGGACGTTTGGTTTAGGTATGTCCAGGACGCGGCGGGGTACAGGCAACAAATGAAATATTTTATGATGGCGCTGGATCTTCTAAAACACCGCACCGAAAAGTTGCCAAAAGCCAATGCGCTCTATAAAGTTGGAAACTTATACCGCTATGCTGGTGAAAGCAAAACGGCTTTAAATTATTTTAAAGAAGCGCTTGCTATTTATCAGCTGGTACACTATCCGCAGGCTTATCTTGCTTATGAGCAAATAGGCTGGATTTATGTGGAGTTGGGAGATGTACAAACTGGCTTAAAGTATGATCTTAAAGCTGCAGAAATTGTAGAAAAACTCAAATTAAACACCCTGATAGTTTCTATTATTTACAACGCCATTGGAATTATGTTCTCGCGGCAGAACATTCCTGATAAAGCAATCTATTATTTTCATAAAGCGCTGGTGGTAGCTGAAGCGAACCATAACGAGGATCACATCCGAAACTTGCACACCAATATCGCATCTGTGGAATTGCGCACAGGGCAAACCAGAAAAGCATTAAAATCACTGCAAATATTTAAAAGATATCCGCCAACCGACGTGAATATGAAGGTGAAATCCGCTAACATGTTCATTGAAGCTTATTTACGCCTCAAAGATTTTGATAGGGCCAAACCATACTACAGGCAATTGGTAAGTATTGATACTTCCACTGTTGCAAGTCCGGATATTAAAGAACTGATATTACGCGGTACTATTAACTACCTGCAATCAACCGGGCAATTTAATGCAACCTTGCCTCTCCTGAAGGGATACGAAACTTACTGGAAGAAAAGTGGTAACTTACTAAAAGAGTCACAAGGAGAATACCTCAAATTTAGAACTGATTCGGGAATGGGCAATTTCCTAACGGCAATACAACATCATATACGTTTCAAATCTTTGAGTGATTCTGCGCTGGACAAAGAAAAGTCGAGGCAGTTTAGTCAGCTTTCATTAAAATTTGAAACAGAAAAAAAAGACAGGGAACTCATAACCAAAGAACAACGTATTGCATTGCTCGACAAACAATCACAGCTTCAGCAATCGGTTTTGCTCCAGGAAAGACAAACCAAAAATGAGGTGTTTGCAGGGCTGTTGGTTTTGACTGCTTTGTTTGGTCTGGGCTATAGCCGTTACCGACTGAAGCAAAGGACTAATCGTAAACTGGAACTTCAACAAGCAGAAATCCATGGCAAGAACACTGCCCTGCAAGTATTACTGTCAGAAAAGGAATGGCTGCTAAAAGAAATACACCACAGGGTGAAAAACAACCTGCAGATTGTGATCAGCTTATTGAATACTCAATCTGCCTACCTCGACAGTCCGGAAGCAATGGATGCTATCAGAAATAGTCAGAACCGGATGCAGGCAATTTCGCTTATCCATCAGAAATTATATCAATCTGAGAATCTGAAAACTATAGACATGGGAGTGTACATACGGGAGTTGGTTGAATATCTGGGTGAAAGTTTCATTTATGAAAATAAGATAAAGATGAAGCTTAACATTAGCCCGATGAAGCTGGATGTGGCGCAAGCGGTTCCCTTGGGACTAATTCTTAACGAAGCCATCAGCAACTCAATTAAATATGCGTTTAAAAAAATGACAAACGGCATAATAACTATCACGTTAACCTTGGTTGATGAGGAACGTTACTCACTATCTATCGCTGATAATGGTATAGGTTTGCCTGCAGGTTTTGACCTGTCAAATACAAACTCTTTAGGCATGCGATTGATGCATGGCCTAAGTGACCAGCTTGAGGCAGACTTGTTTCTCGAGAACGATATCGGACTGCGTGTTTCTATAATTTTTAAACCTCTTTTGCTTAAATAAACAGCGCATTTGCGTGCTATGTGGCGAAGGCGACCTGCATTATTGTTCCATATCCCATCCAAACCATGATGGCCACCACACCAACACCCGCAAGGGTTAACCAGAGCGGCTGCTTGTAGTCTGCAATGATTTTGCTGCGGTAAGCTGCAACTAACATCACGCCCAAAGCGATTGGGAGTATCAGCCCATTGATTGCCCCCACGGCCAGCAGTATTTTAACTGGTTTGCCAATGAGAATAAAAATAAAGCAGGAAACCAGGATAAATACAATGGTAATCGCTTTATTGAATTCCATAATTTTAGGATGGAAACTTTTGATGAACGAGATGGAGGTATAAGCCGATCCAACAACCGACGAAATTCCCGCCGCCCAGATAACCACACCAAATATCTTATAGCCAAATTGGCCCGCTGCGAGTTGAAATACGGATGCAGCTGGATTTTCCGGGTTGAGCGCCACACCTTTACTAACCACACCCAGCGCGGCAACAAAAAGCAACAATCTCATTAGCGAGGCCAGGCCGATAGCACTGAGGGCACCCTTATTCACCGATCCGAGATTTTGAATTCCTGTTTGCCGTGCATCAAGTAAGCGGTGTGCGCCTGAAAATGTAATGTACCCACCAACAGTTCCGCCCACAATAGTTAATACGGCGCCAAAACTGAAATGTGTAGGGTTCACCGACCTGATTACGGCTTCTGCAATGGGTGGGTCGCTCACATAGGCGATAAAAAGCGCCAGTGCAATTTTGAGCAGTCCCATCGTTTTAGCGAAAGCATCCATTGCTTTGCCAGCTTCTTTATAGACAAAAATTGCAACCGCAATTACAGCACTGATCATTGCACCCTGAGCAATGCTGATACCAAAGAGAACATTTAACCCAAGTCCTGCACCGGCAATATTCCCGATGTTGAACGCCATTCCGCCCAGAAATACAAGAAAAGAAAGAAAATAGCCTGCACCTGGGAATACCTTGTTGGCAATATCCTGTGCAGGTTTGTCTGCAACAGCTATTATCCTCCAGATATTGAGTTGTGCTATCGCATCAAGGATAATAGAAAGCAGGATCACAAATGCGAAACTAGCACCCAGTTGCTCGGTAAACACGGCAGTCTGCGTTAAAAAACCTGGGCCAATTGCCGAGGATGCCATTAAAAAAGCTGCGCCAATAAGGACGCTCCAATTATGCTTTTGCTTCATTCACCGGGGCTTTTAAAGTTATTCCTTCATTTCTTAATGCACCGGAGACCATTTTTGCAAAACTTAGTGCATGTTCGCCATCGCCATGCAGGCACACGGTATCTGCTACCAGCGGGATATTTGTTTTATTGACGGTCTTTACCACACCAAGCTTTACCATCATCAGTAATTGTTCTTTTACGGCTACTTCAGTATTAAGTACAGCGTTCGCCTGGTTCCGGGGGGTAAGTGTTCCATCATCCTGATAACTCCGGTCAGCAAATACTTCTGCGGCTGTTGTAATACCGGCTTCCTCCGCCGCGATAATCATCTCGCTTCCTGAAAGTGCGTAGAGGACTAATGTGGGATCGAAATCTTTGATCGCTTGTACGATTGCTTTGGCAAGGACAGCATCTTTTGCGGCCATATTGTATAAAGCGCCATGTGGCTTTACATGGTTCAACCGGCCATGTGCTGCTTTCACGAAACCCTGTAACGCACCAATCTGGTACATCGTGATCTGGTAAGCTTCAGCGGGGCTGATTTTAATTTCTCTTCTTCCAAATCCTTGTAAATCTGGTAGCCCCGGATGCGCCCCGATGGCTATTCCTTTACGCACAGCCAGCTCAACGGTTTGTTGCATCACACCATAATCTCCGGCATGAAACCCGCATGCGATGTTGGCGGAGGTGATATAGTCCATCAGTTTTTCATCATTTGGCATTTGATAATTGCCAAACGCTTCGCCCATATCGCAATTCAGATCTATAGTTTGCATCTAATCAGTTTATAGTTTAATATGTACAGCACCAGTTTTATAATTTAATATGTATAGCGCGGTTGAGTTTTTTCAATTCAACCTCCTGTTCGTGAAATAAATTTTCGGCTTCATAATGATCAATCAGGCTGAAGGAGATTTCTTCCATGGGCTTCAGTTGTGCACACAATGGAATATCAACCGAGGCTACCTGTGCAATCCTGGGATAGCCACCGGTAGTTTGGCAATCAGCCATTAGAAGGATGATCTCTCCATTTCCTGTCACCTGCACTGTTCCGGGGCAAACTGCAGTACTCAACAGTTCTCTTGTAACGGCCCTTTCCATTTGCGGACCCTTAAGTGAGATGCCCATCCTGTTGCTTTTGAGATCAATCATGAAGGGTTCTGCAAGAAGATCAATAACCGAACGGCCCTCAAACCATGTGATTTCCCTGCCAGCAAATATCCGCACTGTATTTGCATTTTCAGATCGTAAAAAATTAAACGGTATTCCCCACGAAGCATGCTTCACCGATTCGCCCCGTAGTTTACCCAATAAGCTGGTAGTTGAAGTGGCCAGGGAGGAACAGCTGCGGAGTAAATCGCCTTTTTTCAATAGCCGGCCATGATGCCCGCCGAACCCCGCAGGCAGATAAGTGCTCCTGCTGCCAAGAACATTCTCAACATCCCATCCGCCAGCTACCGATAAATAAGTTCGCACACCGTGTTCATTATTGACGAGGTCTACTACTGTGCCAGCGGGGAAAAAGATGGCGCGTCTGGAAGGAAGTATTTCTCCTAAAGCTACAAGGTTGGAACCTCCCCCTGCATAGGCCAGCAAAATATCCGTCTCGCACTTAAATGCAGCATTGCCATAGGTAAATTCTAAAAGGGCATCGGTCTCCGCATTGCCAATTGCCAGGTTGGCTATCCTTGCCGACAATGGATCCATAGCACCAGAAACCGGTACTGCCTGCGATAAAAACTTATGCCTACCTAAATCCTGTATGCTGGTGTGTAATCCTGCCCTTAATATTTTGATCTGCATGTTAATAGGATAGGGAGTGGAATTCGTCAATAGTTACAGGTTTGAAACGGACGGTGTCGCCGGCTTTTAAATACGAGGGTTCCGGCCGTCTCGCGTTAAAAAGTTGTAATGGGGTCTGGCCTATGATTTGCCACCCTCCTGGGATATCGAGTGGGTAGATTCCAGTCTGATTAGCCGCAATCCCGACTGAACCGGCATTAACTTTAATCCTGGGTTGTTTTTTTCTTGGGGTGCTAAGCCGTGTATCCATTCCGCCCATATAAGCAAATCCGGGAATGAAACCGATCATGTACACAGTGTAAGCCGCCGAGGCGTGCAATGTAATAACTTCTTCGGTGGTAAGCTTGCAATGTCTGGCAACCAGTTCTAAATCAGGGCCATATGTTCCGCCGTAACACACTGGAACGGTGATCAGGGGGGTGGTATGTTCTTTTGATAATGTACCCACTGGTAATGCAGATAGATATCCTGAAACCTTCTGATAAGCCGATTCACCTGCCAGCCCGGAATGGATAACTTTCTCCGGGTCATAATACAAAGTAAGCGTAGCGTATGCAGGAATGGTAGTGATTAATCCCTGGAATGGCGCATTGCGGATGGCAGTATTAAATGCCGAAACCTTTTCTGCCATCTGGCTACTAATCTCGTCTCCAAAAACAACAGTCACAGAACTTTCGCTCAGGGCATAAATTTCGGTCTCCTGATCTATCATCGTTTTTGTTGTGTTGGTTTTAAAAGTAAGGAACTATTGTAGTAGCCCAATTTCAACAACATTGACGATAAAAACAAGAGACCGATAATCTCATTTCAATTTGTTTTGAAATTTCTCGTCCCCTGCCAGTAGATCAAGCCTAAATTCGGTTGGTCCATGCAATTCTAGTTCCCCGTCTTTTTTAATCATTATGCAGAGCCCATCGTCGAAAACCAAGGTGCCGGATATCTCGGCTGCTTTAATTATAAAATCATACATATAAAAAATTTGTACGTTTATTTTTACCAGATCCTGAACCATCGTTAGCGACCGCGTTTGCTCCACAAGTTCTAACTCACGTCTATTAACAGCAATTGTCAATTCAGCCTCATCCAGTACCTCACCCATGTCTTCCAATACTGCTTTAACTTCTCTTTTTGCAAAATAAATTGCCAATTCCTCGAGTTCTTCCTCTGTCGGCCTTCGCCAAGAGGCACCAAGGTGTCTTTCAGCCTCAACGTTTGAAGCGATGTTACCAGCGGGTTCTGGTTCGTAATTTAAGTATTCCAACATATTTGTGATAAAATTAATAATTCAATAAATAGATGCCAGGTTAAATTGTCTGCCATAAAAATAATAATAATTTTTAACAACAAATAAATTTTAATTATTTTCCTTGCATGAAAGTATTGAAGTGTATCTAAAAATTAAGAACATCAGCAAAAGGTGCGATGGTGTCCCGTTGGTTGAGCCGTCGTCTAAGACAACAATGTAAATCTTATCATAGATCATCTTTCCTTTCCACATGGTACCGTAACTTTGGTTTTAGGGACGACAAAGTTTAAACAGAATATTATGGAAATTGGAATAGATAGTTTTGCATCGGCAATGTATGGCAGCAACGCCCTCAGTAGCGTTGATGCGATGGAACAATTACTGGACAGAATCTCAATGGCCGATGAGGCAGGGCTGGATGTTTTTGGAATTGGAGAGCACCATAAGAAGGAGTTTTTGGATTCGGCCCCAGCGGTCATCCTGGCTGCTGCTGCGGCGAGGACGAAACGCATCAGGCTCACGAGTGCCGTGACTGTGCTGAGCACATCTGATCCGGTAAGGGTATACCAAAGTTTTGCAACATTAGACCTGATCTCGAAAGGTCGGGCAGAATTGGTAGTGGGGCGGGGATCTGCAACAGAAGCTTACCCGCTATTTGGATTTGACCTGAACGACTACGATGCACTTTTCCAGGAAAAACTTGATTTGCTTTTACGCATTCGCGACGAGGAAGTTGTTACCTGGTCGGGCAGGTTCAGGCCTGCTTTACGCAACCAGCCTGTTTACCCCAGGTCGCTCCAGGAAAAACTTCCGGTTTGGCTTGGCGTGGGCGGTACTCCCGCTTCATTTGCCCGTGCGGGATCACTAGGATTGCCATTGATGGTAGCTATTATAGGTGGCGAAACCGAACGCTTCCGTCCATTAGTAAACCTCTACCGCGAGGCAGGCCGCAAGGCTGGGTTTACACCCGACCAATTAAAGGTCGGCTTACATTCCCCTGGTTATGTTGGTGCTACTACCGAAGAAGCCATTGCCGATTATTATCCGGGGTATGCTGAGCTATGGACTAAATTAGGTAGGGAACGTGGTTGGCCACCAGTAACACAATCACAATTTAACCAGCTGATTGGCCCAAGAGGAGTGT
>Ga0247815_10000295_pt1 | contig 39666 bp, 30 predicted proteins | sample UWRJL194509B1_FD_181014 | JGI IMG/M metagenome (GOLD analysis project Ga0247815, IMG submission 181014) | Plant litter microbial communities from Arlington Agricultural Research Station in Wisconsin, United States - UWRJ-L194-509B-1 | ecosystem: Environmental > Terrestrial > Plant litter >...
TGCTTACTTATCTCAGCCGACTGTATACGGAACAATATAAACAACATGTCCCTTCGCCAGACAAACTTTTGTTAAAGGCTTTTCAGGCAAAAATTAATGCGTGTTTCCGCGAACTGCATGAGGTGGGTGACTATGCATCATTGCTGAATATCTCGGCCGGGCATTTAAGTGATGTGGTGAAAATGCAAAGTGGTAAACCGGCAATCAAACATATCCATGAGCGATTGGTAATGGAAGCCCGCCGCTCGCTTTTTCATACCAGCAACTCATTAAAAGAAATTTCGTTCGACCTTGGTTTTTCAGACGCATCGTATTTTAACCGCTTTTTTAAACGCGAAACCGGTGCCACACCTGCCGAATATCGTGCAAGTATCCGTGAAATGTACCATTAAAACCGATGGATGTGTTTCATACAGGTACGGTGCAGACTGTAGATTTGTATTGTTAACAATCAACAACGAGATATGAAAACAGCATTAATCACAGGCGCAAACAAAAGTATTGGCTTTGAAACAGCCAGACAACTATTACAAGAAGGATATTATGTATACCTGGGTTGCCGGGACATAGAGAAAGGAAGGGAAGCGGTTAGCCAGTTACAGGCAGAAGGATTAACCGAAGTTGAGCCATTAGAAATTGATGTAAATAACGTTGCATCTATAAAAGCTGCACGTGAGGTTTTAGGCCAGAAGATCGAGGTATTGGATGTCCTGATCAATAACGCTGGTATCAGCGGATCAATGGACTCGGCACTGGAGGTTGATACTGCGGTAATCAGAGAAGTATTTGAAACCAATTTCTTTGGTGTAATAGAGGTAACCCAGGCCTTCACAGACTTGCTTAAAGCTTCATCTGAACCCAGAATTGTGAACGTAACTTCTGGTCTCGGATCACTGACACTGCATGACGACCCTACCTGGAAATATTATCCGGTTAAACCTGCGGGCTACGTAGCGTCTAAAGCGGCTTTAAATGCCTACACCATTTTGCTGGCACACAGCCTGCGCGATATGCCTTTCAAAGTGAACGCCGTTGACCCCGGTTACACAGCTACAGATTTCAACCACCACTCTGGCCCGGGAACTGTTCCAGACGCCGCTGCAAGGGTGGTAAAAGCCGCCACGCTACCTGCAGATGGTCCTACCGGTCAATTTTTTAGTGACGACAATGCACCAGAATCGGGCATTAGCCCCTGGTAAATTATTATCAACCTATATTATCAAACCGTAATTGTTAATCCAGTTACGGTTTTTTAGTTACAGAGCTGTACGGTAATGGATTATCGATGTTTAAATTCAATTTTGAAAGTAGTACCCACATTTTCTGTGCTTTCTACACTCACGCTTCCACCCAGCATTTCTACCTGCGACTTAACCATAAACAAACCCATCCCCTTGCCGGGATAGTTGGAATGAAAACGTTTATATAAACCAAAAAGATTGTCTTTGTTTCGGTCGAGGTTAAAACCAATACCATTATCTGTGAATAAAAGAACCGTCTTGTCTGACAGCTGTTCACTTGTGATGGTTAGAAAGGCTTTTACATCCAGCCTTCGGTATTTCACCCCATTAGTGATCAAATTATAAAAGATACTGTACAAGTAAGGTTTAACAGAGAATAATTCATCAACTGCTGAAAAATCACAATTTACCTTAAACTCATTATCCAAAAGCAAATCACTGATACTAAGTTTAATTTCGGCTACTAAAGTGGATAGGCTCACCGCTTCTTTAACATAGATGCCATCTTTTAATTCAATAATCCGGTTCATATCCCTGATGATATTATCAAGGCCTATTGCCGACTGATGAACGGCTTCCAACAAATACATCCGGTCATCAACGGGCAATTCGATGTCACATAATAAGGTTGACGCCCCAATAATGTTTGCCACAGGAGAACGGAGATTGTGAGAAATAATATAACTGAACTGTTCCAGTTCGACATTGCGTTGAGACATCTCTTTAATGATTTCTTCCCGCTCCTGCGCTGCCGATTTCTGTTTTGTGGTATCCCAGCAAATACCAATCATACGTAAAGGCAGCCCTGAATCATCTCTTTCAACAATACCTGTGGCCTTTATATCATAGATACGATCCTGATCGTCTACTATCTTGAATTCGGTATCGTATTTTTTTTCGTCTACAAGTGCCATTTGCAATTCTGCTAATACGCGGTCCCTGTCTTCAAAATGGAGTGAAGACACCCAGGTATCATATAAAGACTCGAGTCCCGCATCTTCTACATGGTACAGTTTATACATTCCTTCGTCCCATTTCAGTATCTGGGCGTCAATGTCCCAATCCCAGATTCCCAGATCGGCACTTTTGGTAGCCAGTTGCAGCCTGTGGTTCAGGCTCCTCAACTCGTCATTGATCCTGATACGCTCAGCATTTTTTTCGCTCACCAGTCGGAACTTTTGAATCGCATTGTATATGGCAGAAGGCAAGCGCGACAGGCGGTCTTTGATAATATAATCATCAGCGCCCTCTTTCATAATTTTCACTGCGAACTCGTCAGTCATAGTAGAGGTGATCAAAATAAAAGGGATTTCGAGCCCGATCGACTTTATAATCTTTAACGCTTCGGTGGAACTGAACTGCGGAAGAGAGTGGTCAGACAATATAATATCAGCCGGAAAATCATATAATGCTTTTTGGAATGTCTCTCTATTCCGAACGATGAGTAACTCGTGGTCGACGCCGCTCTTTTTCAATTCCCTTCTTACCAGTTCTGCATCCAGCGGCTCGTCTTCCAGCATCAGGATTTTTATATGTTTGTTCATTTGATCAGGAATTAAAAGATTGATTGTGCTGCAGCCAATACACGCCAAGATTATTTACGATATTCCGGAAATCTTCAAAATCTACTGGTTTAACTATATAGCTGTTTGCACCTAGTACATAGGCCTTTTCCACATCAGGATGTTCTTTAGAAGAGGTGAGTACCACTACCGGAATCTTCTGTGTGATAGGATTGGAATTAATTCGCTCCAAAACTTCAAGTCCGCTTACTTTTGGCATTTTTAAGTCCAGTAAAATGACTTTGGGCTTAACATTTACGTCCCTGCCCGCATATTCTCCTGTGCCGAAAAGGAAGTCAAGCGCTATCGCACCATTCTTTAAATGTACAATATGTTTGGCCACGTTATCTTTATACAAAGCACGCATGGTTAGTTCAGCATCGTGCACACTATCCTCAATTAACAGAATATCTATTTCCTTATTTTCCATCTCCATTTTTTAAATTGTTTGAGGCAGGCTGAAGCTGAAAACAGCGCCTTTACCTATTTCGGCCTTTGCCCATATTTCTCCGCCGTGCTTTTTAATGATGCGTTGGACCAAAGCCAGCCCTACACCAGTTCCTTCAAATTCATCAGCATCATGTAACCGCTGAAACACGCCAAATAACTTGTGCGCATATTGCATGTCGAACCCTACTCCATTATCAGAAATAGAATAGACAATTTGAGTTTCAAATTGCTTACTGGAAATCGTTATCAAAGGATCTGTTTGATGTGCAGAATATTTAATTGCATTTGATACCAGGTTCATCCACACCTGGTTCATCAGGGAATAGTCGGCAAACGTTGGTAAGATTTCGTTGATTTCAATTGATATTTTATTAGCAGAAAGGCCGCTTAGTTCGTTAACCGCAAGATTAACAATAGAGTTCATACTGACGTTAGTCTTGGTTAACTGATTTCTGCCCAATCTGGAGAACGCCAGAAGATCGTCGATAAGTACTCCCATCCTCTTGGCACTACCCTGTACAATGGAGAGCAAACGCCTTCCTTCCTCATCAAGTACATTATGATATTCTTCGTGCAGAATAGTAGCGTAACCACTCACAATTCTTAGTGGCGCGCGCAGGTCATGGGAAACGGAATACGAAAATGATTCCAGCTCATGATTGGCTACTTCAAGTTCCCTGGTACGTTCAATTACCATTTTTTCCAATGCATCGTTCAACTGCCTGATATCTTCTTCGTTTAGCTTTTTGATATTATCTTCGGCTTTTTTGAGTTCCAGATTGGCGATTATCAGTTCCGCTGCCCGTTTTTCTTTTTCTTCGTTTTGGAATAAAAGTTCGGCATTTGCAAGTATCAGTTCTGTAGCGCGTTTTTCCTTCTCTTCATTCTGGAAGGCCAGTTCAATATTAGCAAGGGCAAGTTCATCTGCACGCTTTTGTTTTTCCTGGTTTTGAAAAGCAAGTTCTTGATTGGCAATCACCAGTTCCTTAGCCCGTTTTTCCTTCTCGTCATTTTGAAAGGCCAGTTCTATATTGGCGAGCGCAAGTTCATCTGCCCGCTTTTGCTTTTCCTGATTTTGAAAAGAAAGTTCCCTGTTCGCGATTACCAGTTCCGTAGCCCGTTTTTCCTTCTCGTCATTTTGAAAGGCCAGTTCGATATTGGCCAAGATGAGTTCGTCGGCCCGTTTTTGTTTTTCCTGGTTTTGAAAGGCAAGTTCTTTGTTGACGCGGATGAGCAAGGGGGTACTTCTACCTTTCGGGATTTTATATTTCACAATACGTGAGCTGTTATTCATAGAGCGGGTAGGCTAATGCAATGGTAATTCAGTAAATATGCGTGGCGGAATTAGAAAAGTCGTTGCATTAGGCGACGGTTCGGAAAGGCATTGGCTAAAAAGCAGATCGGCAAGAGCTAGTTATACTACATATAGATGTTGTAATGTACATCAAAAGGATGATACTATTTTTTAAACTTGCTTATTTTTAGAACGGCAGCATTAACTGACAAGTTTACCACACTGATTTCCACTTTTCGAATTCCTTCGGGCTTACCCTGTATCGGGCGAAATTCCCCTCATGTAATGCCAAAATTTCGGTCTCCACGGCTTCAATGAACAGCGATTGATCTGACTCCGGGAGCCTAAAAGACCTGTCAGTTATTAGTTTCCTGGCATCTTTCAAACTAACCGCATCTATAATTATCCTGCCAATTAGTTCCCTAATATCATTGCGGTATTTCAGCTTGAAAGGATCTGGTTCTCCAAGCGACTGACGAATTACTGTATAACGAGGGGCTGAACGTTCATAAGCCCATAGAAATACATCTCTTAATAAGGCGACCTCATTTTGTTCATACACTGCTAGTATTCCCTGCGTATACAAATCATTTGGAACATCTATAAAGGATAGCGGTGAAAGATTATCGCGAACGAGAGTATTGCGACAGCTACCTCTTCCCCATTCTGTAATTGGAAGGAGTTACACCCCAGTATTTTTTGAAACTTCTGTTAAAGTGGCTCACATCTGTGAAATTAAAATCGGCGGCCAGTTGTGTGATAGAAAGTGAGCCGTAGACCAGCTTCCGGGCAATAATAGTATGCCTGCACTGATTTATATACTCTTGTAAAGTAACACCTGTATGCTGTTTAAAATATAGCCCAATGTAATGTACCGAATAACCATAACGATCCGCCAGCTGTTTTGCCGTAAGCAGCTCTGGTTTTGATATATGTTTGTTTACATAGGCCAACATGGCTTCCACAGACTTCTTTGTTCGCTGGGCCGATCGTACCTGGGCTACGACGCCATTGCCAAAGGTGAGGTTTCTTTCAATAACAGATACCAACGCAATCAGCTGCAGATAGATGATGGTTTCATTTCTCATCATATTATCCTTCAAAGCGCTAAATACATTGAAAATTCCCTCTACGATCTTTAGATCCTCGGTTGAAAAAGTAACCTTAATATTTAGCAGAGAGCGCCCTTTTTTCAGACCTGGGAGAATCTCATCTTTCCACGACTTCTGCAGGCCTTTCAATCTCCCTTTCGCATATTCGGTAAACCTGATACTCATGATCACCGAAGGTGTATTGATCTCCAGCGAATGCTGATCAGCAGGACTGATAAAAAACAGGTCGCCACTTGTGAAAGGTGTTACTTCTTCATTTTTATAATGATTGCCCGCACCAGATTTAATGAATATAAATTCATAGTAATTGTGATAGTGGATCTTTTTATCCAGCTGCTCAATGTGGCTTTCTGTAATTACGAAAGCATCAAATTGTTTGTCCTGTCGCATCGTTAATTTATACCCAAAAATAATTATAATATACCTAATAACCTAAATGAAGGATCCTCAAATTTGCAGAACCTTATTCAATAGTAAATGACACAAAATACGAACAGTCCGGCAATCATTCGCGGCAGCTTTAAAGTGAAAAGCAAAATATACCTCACACCACATTACATCAGGATTGTTTTAACTGGTGACGAATTGCATCGTTTCGCCCATCTCACCGTCGGCGCACATAATAAAATTTTCATTCCGCCAGCCAATCCACAACAAGACCCAATCAGGCGTACTTATACGCTCAGGGCACTGGACACTGAAACAGCTGAAATGCACGTCGACTTTGTTGCGCACGGCGATGAGGGGCCTGCCTCTTCATGGGCCATCCACTGTAAAGAAGGTGACCCACTGGATGTGGCAATGAAAGACAAAGTTAATCCACTGTTTCCACCGGCTGACTGGTACCTGCTGGCGGGCGATCATACCGCTCTACCCGTAATCAGCGTGATCCTCGAGACTCTGCCAGAAAATGCTATGGGAACCGCTATCATCCAGGTTTCCGGCCCAGAGGATATCCTTGATCTCAAAACTCCCGCACAGTTTCAGCTGAAGTGGATCTTTGGAGGCAATAACCAGGAATTACCAGATGCAGTTAAAAACATTGTCATTCCTACCGAATGCAGCAAATTCGTATTTCTGGCGGCAGAAGCAGAAGCTATTAAAAACATGAGAACTTACTTTACCGAAAAGGGCCTTACACGTCAAGAACTATCTGCACAGAATTACTGGAAAGCAGGCAACGCGGAGGGAAGCTAAACCTACCTCTGCGCTGCCTGGCTACTCATGCGGCGTTCCATCATGCAGCGCGGTTAAGAAAGCAGGCTTTGTCTCAGCAAAAACTCCAGTTGTTTATTTGAAACCGTCAATTTTCCGAGCATACTGGTAATCCGTACCTTCTCCAGGTATTTTTCGTAAGAGAGATTGATAATTTCCTCCAGTTCTTTTACATCCCAGGGTTTGCTCAGGTGATGAAATATTTTACCCTTATTGACAGCATCAACTATGGCACTCATGTCTGAATAACCGGTAATCAGCACTCTGACAGGGTCAGGGAACTTTGCTACCGCCTGCTCCAGAAATTCGGCCCCGGTCATACCCGGCATGCGCTGATCAGTAAGGATCACGTGGACTTTTTCTTTTTTCAGGATGTCCAATGCTTCCTCACCACTTCTGGCCAGGATTATTTTGTATTGCATCCTAAAAGTGGCTTTGAACGACGACAAATTATTCACTTCGTCATCAACGTATAGAATGGTGATCTTATCTGCTTGCACATTTGACTGAAGTTCTTCGCGGTCGTTTTGCAGCACTTTCAAGCGTCCGGCCATAATTCTGAAACTTAAGGTTTGGCTAAAACATTCTTTCTGGATTCCTTCAGAAAGGTTGATAATATAGGCATCTGTAAATGATATATATTCACTTAAACCACTTTCATTTTTACAAATCTTAAGGCTTCCTGATACCACGTTGAAGCGGTTATTGACCATCGTCTGTATGGCATCATGGCTAAAATTCACCACCAGGTCTACAATCCCCCCATAGACCTCGTCAGTAAGCTGTTCGTTAACTTCATTGTCCAGGGTATAACAATAGCTCAGAACATTATAGTCTTTTCCTGAGATGGTCAATATTGTACTGTCTTGCATTATAATTTCTTGTTTAGTTTTTACACGATTTATTACGATAAAATCTTTATTTCCGATCATTTTGCAAAACTGATCATAAAACCAATGGTTGTATATACCATATACTGGTGATATTTAAAATAGTATAACATAAATAATACTTTTAGTATAGTTGATTGGCGATTAGAATCATTATCCTTGTTTGTAAAATCGAAAACCCAAACACCCTAGCCGATGCAAATAAAGAAAACGCCTCAAAGCCTGTTAATTTTGTCCTTTGTTTATCTGCTATTGTGCTGTCAAGCCACTAAGGCCCAAACTAAAATCCCTTTTGAAGTGAGCCCGCAGGGACACATTATGATTAAAACAACATTCAATAATGTGGAGGGAAATTTCTTATTTGACACCGGCGGCGGAATGACGATGCTCACCAAAAAATTTGCAGACCGCATAGGTGCACTAAAAAAAATGGATGGAGGTTATACGGCCTTTCGCGCAACAGGAGAAAGGATTGATGTTGACTTATATCAGGCTACCTCACTTAAACTAGGAAGTATAGCTGAAAATAACCCGCTGTTAACATATATTGATGTTGATTTTGGCCCTATTGACGGTTTGATTTCCCTGATGACTTTCAAAAATCAGCCCTTCACCATCGACTATTCAAACAAAGTAATTGTACTGGAAAACAGAGCTACTTTAACTGCCCTTAAAAAGACCGGGCACCTGGTTCCACTGCAGCTGGATATTTCGAGGGATAAAACATTGGGAATTGCTGGTTATTTTACGCTCAACAAGAAAGTAAACCTGCAGCTAATCATTGACAGCGGGGCGGGCACCGATGTTTTCAGGATCAATTCAAAATACACAGCGCAATTGGACATAGACACCGCCAAGGCTGTCAAGATATTAAAACCCAGTGAATTTGACTCAAAATTTAAAACCACCATTTACCGCGCAAACATTGCAGAAATTGCGTCAACGGCATTCCCTGCAATCAACAAGAAAAACATAAATGCGGCATTTATTCCTGGTTTAATTTATGACGGAATTATATCACTGAACTGGATAGGAAATAAAATTACCTTCGACCTGACTAAGGCCGAAATGATTGTGCAATAGCTGATCTGCCAATACCTATAACACCTATATATTTAAAAAACACCTAATACCAGAAAAGGTGATGTTTGAATTGCATCACTTAATTAAACGTAGTGTAACTTTACTAAATGATGATCAGAGAAACAGCAGGTGCCTTTCTTGAACGTACCTGCGGAAATTATTCCGATGCCGGCCAGTTTAATGTTTATAAAGTTGAACAAAACCTTAAAGGGGTTACTTCACCGCCTATACGAAGAGATTTTTATAAGATCTCTTTGGTTTGCAATAGCGAAGGACTGCTCACCTATGCAGATAAGGTTATTCATGTAAAGAAAAATGCCGTTATATTTGGCAACCCGATGGTCCCCTATTCATGGACAGGTATATCAGACATGCAAAAAGGGTATTTTTGTTTATTTACTGAAGATTTTGCCAATCATCAGCTAAAAACTGATAGCCTTTCAGAATCACCGTTGTTCCGCGTAAATGGTAATCCGGTTATGTTTCCTGATGATGCTTCGATGGAATTGCTAAAACGTATTTTCGATCAAATGCTCAAAGAATTTGAATCGCCATATATTAACAAACATGACTTATTAAAGAGTTATGTGCAGATCATTATGCACGAAGCGTTGAAAATTCATCCTGATGAATTTACATCTCCGGGTACATCTTCTTCCGCCCGTCTTACCGATCTCTTTTTTGAATTGCTGGAGCGGCAGTTCCCTATTGCCACCCCCCAACAGGTTATGCAGCTAAAAAACGCAGGTGAATTCGCAGACCACCTGTCTATTCACACCAATCACCTCAATAAAACTTTGAAAGAGATTACCGGTAAGACCACTTCTGAACACATTAGCGACAGAATGATCATTGAAGCCAAGGCCCTGCTCATCCACAGCAGCTGGAATGTTGCAGAAATCGGCTACAGCCTTGGCTTTGGGCACCCGTCAAACTTCAACATCTTCTTCAAAAGACAAACGGGTAAAACTCCTTATCATTTCCGTAAAGAAGCCGTGCCCATTCATAACTTTTAATTTGAATGGCATAACTTACACTTAACATCGCATTCTACCTTTGTACTAATCATTTAAAAAGATTACGCAATGGAAAATATAAAAGATCAGGTAATAGTTATTACCGGTGCAAGTAGCGGTATGGGGGCAGCAACTGCCCGAAAACTGGTTGAACTGGGTGCAAAAGTTGTATTGGCGGCACGGAGGGAAGACCGGCTGAAACTTTTGGCAGAAGAATTAGGAGAAAATGCTGTTTATGTAAAAACAGATGTTAGCAAACGTACTGACCTTGACAATCTTATCGCCAGGGCGATTGAAAAGTTTGGTAAAGTTGATGTGTTATGGAACAATGCCGGCGTTATGCCTGTATCCTTTTTTGATGAAGGATTGGTAGACGAATGGGACCGCATGATTGATATAAACATTAAAGGTGTATTATATGGTATTAACGCTGTATTGCCACATATGCTGGAACGTGGCACGGGGCATATCCTGGCAACATCTTCTGTGGCAGGTTTAAAAACGTCGCTGGCCACAAGTGTGTACAGCGGTACAAAGTTTGCCGTTAGGGCTATTATGGAAAGTCTGCGCGAAGAGGTGGCGGGAAAAATTAAAGTAACAACGATCTATCCCGGAGCAACTAAATCAGAGCTGGGACATGACATTACAAGTCCCAAAATCAAAGCTACCTATGGTAACCTGGAAGACATGCCACGAATGGAAGAAGAAGCAATTGTGAATGCAATAGTATATGTGATCAGCCAGCCTGGAAACATTACTGTAAACGAACTGGTCTTACGTCCGTTAGGACAAACAAGATAGTAGCCTGATATTTATTTCGCGATTTTTAAACCGGCAGGAGCGCAATCCTGTTCCTGCTGTGTATTACATTTCGACATTCAAACGTTTTGACAGATGATGGTTCAAATTTCTTTGAATATTCCTATATTCAGACAAATTTTCGCCGGTCCATTTAAATGAAATTCTGTACTTCCATTTTTTTCTTTTGTTTCTTTTCTATTTACACTTTTGCACAAAACCCGCTACCGGGCTTACTCGGACGTCTGAAAACCTCGCAACCGGATACGTCCCGCGTGATGTTATATAAAGAACTAATTGGTTACTACCGTTATACTCAGCCGGATTCTGCAAATTACTATGCAACAAAAGGATTGGCCCTAGCCAACAAAATAAAATATACCTACGGAATAGCCATGCTTAACGGTATCATAGGTGATTACAATGTTAGGAGGGGAAAAATGGAACTGGCAAAAAAACAAACGCTGTATTCATTGCACCTCTTCGAAAAACTAAAAAACCAGAATGGAATCGCTGCTACCAATAACAGTCTCGGCATTTTAGCCGCAACACAAGGCTTTGATAAAGAGGCAACCCAGTATTTTTTAAAAGCCCTAAAAATCCGTCAGGCAACCAATGATATCCGTGGTATTATAGAATCTTATATCAAACTGGCAAAAATTGAAGAACAGAATAACAACATAGATAAATCATTAAGTTATTTGCTCAAAGGAGCCGCATTAGGTGGTAAGCTCACTCCTTCAGCAACTATGTCAACAGTATTAAATAATACAGGGAGTATGTATGCAAAAAAAGGGGACATGAAAAATGCCCTTATCTACTTCCAAAAAGCATTAAAAATCTCTGAAGATTACCGTTCATCCGGTGTCTATGTGCTTGCGCTAACGAATATTGGTAATGTTTATCAGCAACAGGGTGATTTCAAAACTGCCCTTGAATATCAAAATAAAGCATTAAAGACCGTGAGGGAAAGGCACATCCCTGATCAGGAAGCGGAAGTATTGATAAATATTGCATCCCTGATGGGCAAAAGTAAGCCTGACAGTACGGTACTTTTACTTAACCAGGCGCTTGCTATCACGAAACAAATCAATCATCAACACCTCATGCTTGAAGTTTACCAGGGAATTGTTGATATCAATAAAATGATAGGAAATTATAAAAAGGCAGAAGAAGCGCTGGAAAGTAAAACTGCCTTAAAAGACAGTCTGTTTACCCTTGCAAAATCAAAGGAGATTGCCGGTTTGCAGGCCAATTTTGATCTGGTAACTGAAACTGTAAAGGTGCAGCAACTGCAACTCCAGAATGAAAAAACCGAATTCTCACGTAAAATTATCATTGGAATTTCCGCGGGAATAACTTTCCTGCTCATCCTGTTCATCTTCTTTTACTCGCAAACCAGAAAGCTGAATACAGACCTGGTGATACAGAAGGAAGAACTCAACAAACTGAATTCTTTTAAAGACAAACTGTTCTCCATCATTGGTCACGACCTGAGATCTCCTGTTTCAAATATTGTAAATATGATTGGCGTATTTGAAAAGGGCATCATATCTGCAGATGATGTGCAAACACTCATACCTCAGCTAAAGGAGCAAAGTGAAGTAACCCTCGAAGTATTGGATAAATTGCTTACCTGGGGAAAACTGCATCTAAAAGGTGTTGATTTAAATAAAACCGTATTTAATGCGAAAACTCTGGTCCAGCGTAATTTCCATCTGTACAGGTCAGCCGCTAAAGAAAAGTCAATCAGCCTGGTGGATGACACCCCAGATGATCTACCCATTTTCGCAGACATATCCCATGTAGATTTTATTATAAGAAACCTGCTGGCAAATGCCGTTAAATACACCCATCCTGGTGGTAAAATCGAAGTGCTAAGCGCTTTAAATAAACCCGAAGGCTACAATACTATCATTATTAAAGACAATGGTGTTGGAATTGCCCGCGATTTACTGCAAACAGTATTTGATGCCAAAAATATCAGCCTGGCGGGAACTTCCAATGAATTGGGAAATAGCATAGGTTTGATGTTATGCCAAGAGTTTATGAAAGAAAACGGGGGTATTATTGAACTGAAGAGCGAATTGGGAGCTGGTACGCAGTTTTGTATTTCTTTTCCATTGGTTTAGTTACAGTTTGCTTATTAAGTGAACAGTTGATTGTTTAGTGATCAGTTTGCTTAATAAGCGACCGGTTTGCTTGTTTAGTGACCAGTTTGCTTTTTTATAAACAAAACTGAGCCTGAGTAGTTAAGCAATATATCAGCTTAATTTCAATTCCATGGAACCCAATCATCACCTGCAAAGATTTATTAACGCCCAGGAGCAGGACTATGCAACTGCCCTCAATGAACTTAAAAATGGCAGAAAAAGAAGTCACTGGATGTGGTATATCTTCCCTCAGATACAGGGCCTGGGTTTTAGCAGTACTTCACAACATTATGCGATTAGCGACCTGCAAGAAGCGGCAGCATATTTAAGGCACCCTATTTTGGGCCAACGTATTATCGAAATTTCCAAAGTACTGGTACAATTGGACAATTCAAACGCAAGCCAGGTATTTGGAAATCCCGATGATATGAAACTGAAATCGTCTATGACGCTGTTTGCCTCAGTCCCAAATGCAGATGCTGTTTTTCAACAAGTGCTGGACAAGTTTTTTCATGGGAATAAAGACCAGAAAACACTAACGATTCTTGAGCAGCAATAGCCCTCAACCATCCATATGCGCTCTCTGACTATTCATACTTCAACGCGTCGATAGTGTTTGTAACGGCTGCCCGGTAAGACCTGATGCTTACTGTAACAAGTGTAATTAATAAGGAAATACACATGGCCAAAGCAAAAGGCCAGATACTCAAATCCATGCGATAGGCAAATCCCGAAAGCCATTTGGTCACCAGTATATAGGCCAGTGGCCAGGCTACAATATTGGCAATTAACACCATAAACATAAAAGATCCGTTCAGCATCTTAACCAGATCATAGGTGGAAGCGCCCAATACTTTCCTGATTGCCACTTCTTTTGTCCGTTGTGTAGCCACAAAGGAAACCAGCCCGAAGAGTCCAATAAGGGAAATAAATATAATTACACCGGCAAATACCCTGAAAAGAAAGCCCGTAATCCGCTCGGTCTCATAATAAGCATCAATGTCATCATCGTAAAATTTTGAACTGTATACCTCATTTGGAAAGGTACTGTTCCACAAAGCCTCGATTTCCATCATTGCAGGAAGTATACGTTGCTGATTCATTTTCACCGCCATGTTATAATACACCCAGCTTTCCTGGTAAAAAATCATAGGTGATATACTGGCCTTAAGCGATTGGTCATTGAAATCCCTGACCACCCCAACAATAGGGGCTTTGCGCCCATTCTGATCGATAATTTTTCCCAATACAGCTTCAGCATCTTTAATACCTACCTTTTTAATAAATGTTTCGTTGGCAATATATCCATTGGCCGTGTCGCTTTTTACAAAGACCTTTCCAGCAATCAGCTGTAAGCCAAACAGGTCAAAGTATTTTTCATCCGTGATAGTTAGCCTAACTTCAAAGTCTTTATTCTCCTTTCCGTCAAACCTAAAACTGGTGGTATTCATGGAGCCAGAAAGTGGTGGCCTCAGAAAATAACTGACTTTTTGCACCCCAGGTATATGCAACACGCGTTCCCGGAAAGCCCGTTGGTGCGACCTGCTGATACTATCACCCGGCATGCCAACCATCGCGATGGCATCTTTATCAAATCCCAGCGGTTTTTCACGTACATACTGCATTTGTTTGATGATCACAAGTGTGCTGATGATGAGAATAATGGTAATAGCAAACTGCACAATTACAAGTATTTTGCGAAGGCTCAGGCTGCCTGCATTAACGGTCACTTTATTCTTGATAGCGAGCGCAGGACTAAAACCAGACATCACCATTGCGGGATAAAAACCAGCAAGAAGACTTACAAAAAATATGAGAACCAGCATGAAAACGTACATCAGCGGATGGCCAAAAAGACTAAGCACAACCTTTTCCTTAAACAGGTTTTGCAAAACCGGTAATGAAAGCTCTGCAATGATGCAGGCGATAACCATTGAAATAACCGTAATGGCGATCGTTTCTGTCAGGAACTGTATGACCAGCTGATTCCTTTTAGAGCCCATCACTTTCCTTACGCCAACTTCTTTGGAGCGGTTAACAGATTGGGCAGTGGCCAGATTTATAAAATTGATGCAGGCGGTTACGATCAGGAATAAACCAATAACGGCAAGTCCGTAGAGTTGGGATTTTGTTGTGGTGATTTCAGAAAAGCTTTTATACTTCTCACTAAAATGAATATCTGATAATGGCTGAAGTACACTTTTTTGATTGCCCGAAGCCTTTCGGTCAGTATAGTTTTTCTCGTTAAATCTGTCAAGCGAAGGCTGTAAACCCGCCGGCGTCTGTCCTTCCTTTAACAAGGCAAAACATTGATTCTGTGAACTCACCGAGCCCCAGTCGGTATTTTTGCTTTGATACGAATTCTGATAATTAATCACAATCCGCAACGGGATGCTGCTACTGGCCGGTATATCTTTGAACACCCCGGTCACCTTCAATGTCATCTGATTCCAGAAAGTAAAAGATTTGCCCAGTGCATTGCTGGCGCTGCCGAAAAACTCCCTTGCAGTCTCTTCAGACAGCACCGCTGTATTTGGAGCTGCAAACTCTTTGCCTGGTTTTGCAGAAACCCATACCAGGTCAAAAATTTCAAATAAATCAGGTTCGGCAAAAAACACTTCTTTATCAGCTTTGATCTTTTCCTTTCCTGCCCTGTCTTTTACTATAACCACACCACTGTTCCTGGAAGCGACCGCGAGCTTTTCAATACCTGGCATTTCGATCCTTGCTGCCGCTGCAAAGGGCCCTGGCGATCCCGATGAATGGTCATCAAAACTAGTGTACTTCCAGTCGGTTACAAATCTATAGATGCGGTCCCCATTTTTGTACCCTTTATCAAAACTGAGCTGAAAGTGGATGAATATAAAAATCAAAATACAACTCGCCATTCCTATGGATAATCCAAGGATATTGATCAGCGTATATACTTTGTATTTCAACAGGTTCCTTAAAGCGATTTTGAGGTTAAGTTTAAACATGGCTTTTCGTTATTTTGCAAGTTGCAGGCTTATGCACTATTATTTTATCTGCTTTATCCAACCGCATGCCAGCGCTCAGATACCCCGCGTAAGGTAAGTTAGCCACTATTATTGAATTTCTTTGTCCAATTGCGAACATCTGGTGTACGGAATCGGACAGCGGCAGGGTTATGAAATTCTATTTGACATATAAAAGCAAATTTCAATATCCGTTAGTAATTCGTAATCAATAATTCAAACAATCTTTCTACTTTCGTTACTCATTACAATATACATCGAAATATTTATGAAAGGACTACTACTCTCAGCAATCATCTCGTTATCAATCACTACTGCAACAACCAATACGGCAGTCGCGCAAAAAAATAGATACGAGCACCCGTGTTTTTAAACTCGGCGAAATTACTATTAAAGGATATAAGGATACTTTGCAAAGTAATAAACTCAGTTCAGGTACCATCAACAGGTTTAACCGCCTTGATGTTTCTCATGCGCTTAACCTGCTGCCGGGAATCACCCTTTCTGCCGTTGGACCGCGGAATGAATCAGCGGTAAATGTTCATGGCTTTGATTCCAAGCAGGTTCCCCAATTATCTGCTTCACAGCTCAGACAAAACTATTTCCCTTTGTCGTCCGATTTTGTTACCACTAACAACGAAGACGGAGGACACCGGAACAATTCATACCGGAATGATATTGGGGTAAGTGGGAAAATCGGTTTCACGCCGACTGAAAATCAGGAATACGCTATTGGTTACAGTTATCAGCACGGCAAAAAAGGAACACCTGTTTATACGGGAACTGATACGCAGAATTCGCTCTTTAGAAATCCAAGATTCTGGAAATGGCCAAACTGGGATACCCAGAGTTTGTATTTTCTAAGCAATAACAGGATCATGAAGTCCTTTTGCCAGGCCAGGTTAAACAGGGCCGGAGCATTTCTTGTTCCCGCGCAATTCTTCACACCAGTGCTCAGGGCAATCCCTACATTGGCAAACGCAGCAGAGGCCTGATGGCAATTGCCACAGGACACCGTTTTGTCGGAAGATAAAATCGCATCATAAAAAGCGCCTTCCCAAGCAGAAATCCATCGCTACTCAGCTGATTATCTTTAGGCGCATATACTGGTTTAGGAAAATTGGTAGGTATAACAAACTGGATACTATCCGTAAATAGGCGGCTTAAATTGTCTGTGGAACTCTGAAAAGCCATCAGTCCCAGTACAAAACCAAACAACAATAAAAATATACTTATTTTTTTTCCAGACATACGCATTTCATCCATTTACTAAGACAGCCGCCAGTACTGCGTTTCATTCTGAATATCCAAATATCCGCTATATTTTTATGATTTTTAATTGCTTAAAGCTAAATCGGAAACCTGTCAATGGTATATCTCTAACACCTTTTGCCCCACCTATCTGATTTGTTATGAATTACATTTTAATATACTGTTAATTTTTATGTAAGTTCGTATACCAAACCTAATATGTCAGAATACGGTCAACTTAGCGATTCTCAATTAACAAATCTATTGCCCGGAGAGGATGAACATGCCTTCAGGGAAATATATAACCGCTATAATGGTCTGTTATTTATCTACGCTTATAGAAAATTGCAAGACAAGGAAGAGGCAAAAGATATCGTACAGGAAGTTTTTACCCACCTGTGGCGTACCCGTAACGAGCTAACCATTCAAAGCACATTAACAGGTTATTTATACAAAAGTGTGCTGAACAAAATCCTTAATACTTTCAGGCATAAAGAATTCACAAAGCAATATGTGGAATCGGTACAGCAAGTAATTATTGCTGGTAGTGATTCTGCCGACTACCTCATCAGGGAAAAAGAAATAGCTGCTCTAATTGAGACGGAAATTGCTGCTTTACCTTCACGTATGCGTGAAGTATTTGAACTACGTAGAAAAGAATATCTTAGTAATAAACAAATTTCTGAACGTCTTAACCTCTCGGAACATACTGTGGCCACACAAATCAAAAAGGCATTGAGAGTAATACGCTTCCGTTTCGGAGGATTATAAAAATATTTTCAGTTGGGATACCCGATCCCCTAAAGTCATGTGTCTTTGTTGATAGTAGCGCTACTCATTCTTATCAGCTAATGGACAATAAAGAAGCAGAAGACTTAATCAATAAGTTCCAGCAAAACAATCTTACCGATCAGGAGAAAGCGGCTATGCAATATTGGCTCCATCATCTTCATGAAAACGGCGAATCAGGTTTATCCCAAAAAGATCTCGCTGACGCACAAGAAGACATGTGGAAATCTATTAAACCAACTTCGAAATCTATCTATAAACATAGATTTTTAAACCCGATTGCTACAGCGGCAGTACTTTTTATTACACTGTCGGCAGGTGTGTATATATGGGTAAACAAATATAAGCCCACCCAGTTGGCAGGCGTAAGTCAGCAGGCTAATCTCATCCTACCGGGCAGCAACAAGGCAATCCTTACATTGGCCAATGGAAACAGGATCGTTCTTAATGATGCGGCCAACGGCCATCTCACAGAAGAGTCGGGTATCAGCATCAGCAAAAGCAGTAATGGACAATTGATTTACACAGTTGGCAATGAAGCAACGGCTAATCGCCGGCTAAAAGTTGATTACAATACAATTGAAACCCCTCGGGGTGGTCAGTACCAGATCAATTTATCCGATGGCAGTAAGGTATGGCTAAATGCACTTTCCAAACTTCGTTTCCCTGCGCGCTTTAGCGGCAACGAACGTGCTGTTGAGCTTTCGGGGGAAGGATACTTTGAAATTACGCATAACAAACAGATGCCTTTTAAAGTCAGCACCAACCAGCAGCAGGTTGAAGTACTGGGTACACATTTTAATATCAGCAGTTACAGTGATGAAAATATAACCAGCACCACCCTGCTGGAGGGTTCGGTAAAAGTAAGCCCCTTACCGGGCCGGGGAAACATGCAAATTGATAATATGGCGGTGTTGAAACCCGGGGAACAGTCTGTATTAAAAAAAGGCAGCCTTAACATTGCAAAGGTAGATGCCGAAGCCAGTATTGCGTGGAAAAACGGATTCTTCAAATTTGATGATGAAAACCTGGAAAGCATTATGCGCAAAATATCCAGATGGTACGATGTAACTGTAATTTTCCAGACAGAACGAATTAAAAGCGAACCATTTGCAGGAGTAATCACCCGTTTCTCCAAAGTGGAGGACCTCCTGAGAACACTGGAACTTACCGGAGAAGTAAAATTTAGAATTGAGGGCAAATCCATTATTGTAATGGACAAAAATCAAAAGAATTAAACATCAACATACCAATTAACAGAACAACAAACTATCAACCAAAAACCAAACATGAACACAAAACTGAATTCTTCCTAAAGGACAAATCCCAAATGGTTTTTCATAGTAATAATTGCATTTACTTAAATGACGCACAACTGATTTGATTGCACCTGTTTTGGTGTAACAGCAAAGTCATCTGAGCTTCATTGGAATTATTGGTTTCATCGCATATCGCCATGTATTGGGCATGGTATGGCTTTTCCAAAAAAAATCAGGGACATTACCAGTGCCCCTGATCGTAAATTTCCTGTTAAACCTTAAAGTAGTGTCGAACAACTTTTTATCAATTTAAACAGATTAACAAATGTATAAAGTTTTTACAAAAAATTTTTGTAACCCGCCTGACTATATCCGAAAATTCATACTTATTATGAAAATTACCACCATTTTGATTTTCGCAGTATTAATGCAGGTAAGCGCCGCAGGTCTTGCCCAGCGAATTACGCTCAATCAGAAAAAAATCAGCCTAAAACAGATTTTCAACGAAATCAACAAACAGACAGGATATAACATCCTGTGGTCGGCAAAAAAGATAAAAAACGACCGTCTTCAGGATGTTGCACTGAATAACGTGGCAATTGAAGAAGCACTTTCTAAATGCCTTAACGGCTTCCCTCTCACCTACGCTATTGACAACAAAACAATAGTGATAAGGCAAAAGGAGAATCTTTCTGAATTATGGTCTGCCGGTGCCCTCACCATGAAAACGATCCAGGGAAAAGTGACAGACGAAAGTGGCAAGCCGCTTCCGGGTGCTTCGGTAAAGGTGAAAGGTACCAGCAAACAAACTATAACAAATGAAAATGGTTCATTTACCATAGACGCATCTCCCGGAGATCAGCTGGTAGTCTCATTCGTGAGTTTTACTCAGCGTGAAGTTACTGTAGCTGAAGGGAGTTTTCTAACGATTGTATTAAAAGAGGCTTCAAATGAACTGAGCGGTGTAGTGGTAACAGCACTCGGTATCAAAAAGCAGGCAAGATCATTATCTTATAACGTTCAGGAAATTAGTGGTGCCGAGGTCAGCAAAGTGAAAGATGCCAACTTTATCAACAGTTTGGCCGGAAAGGTTGCTGGTGTAACCATTAACAGCAGTGCCTCAGGTATTGGTGGCAGCGCCAGGGTAGTCATGCGCGGTACTAAATCCATTGCCGGTAACAATAATGCCCTATATGTAGTTGACGGTATCCCTATGCCTTCCTTGTCTGGCGCACAACCAAACGATGTATTCTCAGGAGCAGGTCAATCCGGTGATGGCATATCAAATATAAATCCGGAAGATATCGAAACCATATCTGTGCTTAGTGGCCCTTCTGCAGCGGCATTGTATGGAAGTGAAGCAGCTAACGGTGTGATCATGATCACCACCAAACGTGGATCGAAAGACAGCTTTTCTATTACGGCCTCAAATAATTCAACTTTTCAGGAGCCTTTTGTAATGCCTAAATTTCAGAATACCTATGGGTCTGAAGCCGGGAGTTACTATAGTTGGGGAGAAAAACTCGCCACGCCCTCAGCATATGAACCAAAAGATTTCTTCCAAACCGGAATGAATACAACCAGTACCTTGAGTTTGTCTACCGGTAATGAGAAAAATCAGACTTATTTTTCTTTCGCAGCCATCAATGCAAATGGCATTATCCACAATAATGACCTGGAAAGGTATAATTTTTCTGTACGTAATACCAGTAAGTTCTTAAACGATAAAATGAGCCTCGACCTGAGCATGATGTATGTGAAACTCGATGAACAGAATATGCTTTCTCAGGGACAGTATTTCAATCCATTGATCCCCATTTATCTTTTCCCACGTGGTGATGATATAAGGAAATACCAGGCATTTGAGCGTTATAATGCAACAAGAAACTTTAAAACCCAATATTGGCCATATGGCGATATGGGCTTCCAGATGCAAAATCCGTACTGGGTTACAGAAAGAAACATATTCAATAACAAAAAGGACCGCCTTCAGCTTAGTGCTTCATTGAAATATGATATCAACAGCTGGATGAATATAACGGGCAGGGTAAAACTAGACCGCAATTCATCAATGAATGAACGTAAATATTATGCTTCCACCTCGGGACTATTCGCTGGCGAGGCAGGTGCCTATTACAAATATGATATCAATAATCGTCAGGTTTATGCTGATTTATTGCTGAACATCAACAAGAAGATAAACGATTTTTCAGTGACTGCAAATATTGGTACCAGCCTCCAGGATATGAAATACGATTATGCGAGTGTAGGCGGTGACTTACAAAGTGTCCCAAATTTATTTACCTATAGTAACATTAACCTTTCACAAGCGGAGCTGGCACAAAATGGATACCATGACCAGACACAAGGAGTGTTTGGCAGTGCACAGGCCGGTTATAAAAGTATGGTCTATCTGGATGTTACAGCTAGAAATGATTGGGTTTCAGCATTGGCCAACACCAATGCAAAATCGATTTTTTATCCTTCGGTAGGCTTGTCAGGTGTTTTTACTGATATATTTAAGATCAAATCTGATTTTCTTTCTTTCCTCAAGGGCCGTGTTTCTTATAGTGAGGTTGGAAATGCACCACAACGTTACGTATCCATTGCCACCTATCCGGTTATCAATGGCTATCCCCAAACCAGTACCTATCTGCCGGCAACAGATCTGGAACCGGAAAGAACAAAATCCTATGAGGCAGGTTTAAATTTGGCTTTGTTTAAAAATAAGGTGAAAATTGACGCAACGGTTTACAAATCATCAACATATAACCAGTTGTTCAACCCTTCGCTTTCGCCAAGTTCGGGCTATACCAGTTTTTATGTCAACGCCGGAAGGATAGATAATAAAGGTATAGAAGTTTCGGCGAGTGTAAACCAAAAATTGGGCCCGGTAGACTGGACTTCCAATGTGGTCTACTCATTGAACAGGAACAAAATCAGAAGTTTGCTGCCTGCATATACCAATCCACAAACCGGAGAAACAGTTTCTCTTGATAGCCTTGACATGGGAGGTACTTCAAGTTACAAAATGATACTGGTCGAAGGGGGATCAATGGGCGATGTTTATGTAAACACACTTAAAGTTGATGAACATGGGTATATCTGGGTAAATTCTACTTCGCAGACAGTGGCTACCGACCAGAACAGATACGTGAAAGCAGGAAATTCCAATCCTGATTTCAACATTGGTTTCAGAAACAGTTTTTCATATAAATCATTCGATCTAAGCGTGTTGGTAACAGGCCGTTTTGGTGGTGTTGGAGTATCGGTTACACAGGCCATCATGGATGGGTTTGGTGTATCGGAAGCATCCGCAGTCGCACGAGATGCCGGCGGCGCAATAGTAAACGGCTATAGCCTTCCGGCACAGCCATATTACCAGACGGTGGGCGGTGGTACTTCTGGCGTAGGTTCGATGTATGTATACAGTGCAACCAATATACGTTTGGGAGAAGTTTCATTGGGCTACGATGTACCGGTTACCAAATATTACAAATGGGTAAAAGGACTTAATGTTTCTGTGGTAGGCCGCAACTTGTTCATGTTTTATAACAAAGCACCGTTCGATCCGGAAATTACCGCCAACACGGGCACCTATTACCAGGGAGTGGATTACTTTATGCAGCCAAGTCTCAGGAGTATGGGTTTCGCAGTTAAATTCCGGTTTTAATCATAATTAAGTATAAACGATGATGACGATAAATAGACCTATATCAATAAATAAAATAAAGGTATGTATGGCAATTCTCGTATTGCTAAGCTTTAGCTGTACCAAAGATTTTGAAGACTACAATACCAATCCGCATCAGGCAACGGAAGATATGCTGCAGTACGACAACCTTTCTGCCGGATCTTTCTTCGTCCAAATGCAGAAAAATGTGTTCCCGATTGCCCAGCAACCAGATTTCGGTGATGAGGTATATCAAACCATGCAGAACCTTGCAGGTGATGTATATTCAGGTTACATGGGTGCTAGTAACAACTGGTATTCAGGTGCAAATAATACTACATATGAAATGATACCCCAATGGTACGGACAAGCATTTAACCGTGCATTTGTGGGGATTATGCCGGCCTGGAACGCTATTAAAAAAGTATCACAAGTGGAAACGCCACAGGTATACGCCATTGCAACGATCGTAAAAGTAGAGGCACTGCACCGTACAACTGATATGTATGGCCCGCTGCCATACCTGAATTTCGGAAATGGCTCGCTACAAAACAAATATGATAGTCAGCAGGAGGTATACAACAAATTCTTCGAAGAACTGAAAGATGCCGTTGCAATCCTTACAGATTTTGATACGAAAAATCCAGGCGCCACAGCGCTTGCCAAATACGATTTTATCTATGGCGGGAATGTGAGAAACTGGATCAAATTTGCCAACTCACTCCGTTTACGTCTGGCAATGCGGATCGTTTATGCCGATCCCGCTAAAGCGCGTACCGAAGCTGAAGCAGCAGTAAACCAGGCGGTAGGTGTTTTTAAAGATGCTGCAGATATCGCTGCCTTACAGCACACTTCTAACCTGACCTATAACCATCCTCTATTTATTATCAGTGAAAACTTTGGAGATATAAGAATGGGTGCCAATATGCAGTCATTCTTAAACGGATATAACGATCCGCGTTTACCCAAATACTTTAATTTGGCATCCGATGGACTGTATCATGGCATCAGAAATGGGATCAGCATCACCAATAAAGCAGATTATTCTGAGGGCCCATTCTCTAAACTGAATGTACCGGCTACTGCCCCGTTAATTTGGATGAACCCTGCAGAAGTTTATTTTTTACGTGCTGAGGGTGCCTTACGCGGCTGGAATATGGCAGGCGATGCGAAATCGCTATATGAATCCGGCATCAGGACGTCCTTTAGTGTAAGCGCGGTAAATGCAAGTGCCGATGATTACTTTAATAACGGGACCAGTTTGCCGGCCGCCTATACCGATGTAAAAAACACAGGAAATAATGTAGCTGCGACCAGCAGTTTATTAAGCACTATTACCATCAAGTGGAACGCCAACGCGACTTTTGAGACAAATCTGGAGCGTATTATTACACAAAAATGGATTGCAATGTTCCCTGATGGGCAGGAGGCCTGGTCTGAATTCAGGCGCACAGGATATCCAAAAGTGTTCCCGGTAGTGGTCAACAATAGTAAAGGGCTCATTAATACAACTACACAAATCCGCCGGATTCCCTTTCCTGCCACGGAATACCAAACCAACTCATCGGGCGTGTCTTCGGCTGTTTCGCTGCTTAACGGCGCGGACAATGGCGGCACAAAACTATGGTGGGACAAAAAGTAAGAGTTGAACTGTTCATATTCAATCCATTTTAAATGAAATCTAAAATATTATACCTGATGCTCGTTACGGTTCTTGCCTGCTTTACTGCATGCAAAAAACAAACGACGCCTGAAGCCCTTGAGATTCAGAAACCATATACATACAGCGATCAGTATTATACCAACCTGAGAGCCTATAAAAAGTCAGACCACCAGATATTTTATGGTTGGTTTGCCGCCTACAGTCACCGGGAAGGTGTGCTCGCCGAATACAAAAAATCACCTTCATGGGGCGAACATATTGCAGGTATACCAGATAGCCTGGACTTTTGCAGTCTCTGGATGGGGATACCATCACTAAAACAGAACGATTCTCTCACTAATTATAACCCCATCGCCTACGAAGAAATGCGGCGCGCGATGGATGTTAAGGGAATCAAAATGGTGGTTCCCGAGATCACCAGAATGGAAAAATATAAATGGCTGGAGTTGTCTGATAAAGGCATTATTGATTATGGTAATTACCTGATAAAGATGGTAAATGACAATAACCTGGATGGACTGGATCTGGACTATGAACCAGATGGTGACTGGATCACTGGTGCTAACTTTGTAAAACTGGTGGAGCATATCGGAAAATCATTTGGCCCCAAATCTTCAAATCCAAATAAATACCTGATTGTTGATTATTATACATTAACCCCTCCGGCGGCAATTGAACCGTATATTAACTATCTGATTAACCAGGCTTATACGCAAGGTACCACCACCAGTTCGGCTTCTTTCCTGCAAACAAGATATAATCTGGTTAGCTGGTGCCCGGCAAAAAAATTCATTGTAACAGAAAACTTTGGAGAATGGTGGGAAAACGGTGGATCACCATTTACGGAGGCAGACGGCAACCAGCTTACAAAATCGGGAAACCAGATGTATTCACTGGAGGGTATGGCCCGATGGAATCCTACCCAGGGTAAAAAAGGCGGTTTCGGCGCTTTTTATTTTGATCGTGATTATAACAGCGGCAGGCCATATGATTATGTACGCCGCAGCATTCAGACCTCTAATCCAGCGATAAGATAACTCAGCGGTAGTTGATGATAAAATTCCCTCTCTAATAATTTAAAAAAATAAAGATGAAAATATTAAAATATAATCCCGCCATTTTAGCAGCACTTGTGCTTTGTATGGCAGCTGGGATATTTTCTGCCTGTAAAAAATCTGTGGATTTTAAGGATGTAATCCTGATCACGGGTACAGAAAACGACAAGTTGGTGAAGTTTACGGTAGAAAGCGCTCCATCCAGTTATGCCGTAACTGCAACTGCAACTGGAAAAGTGAACAATGATATTGCTGTTAATTTCGAAGTAGACACTACGCTGGTTGCTACGTATAACAATGAAATGTCTGCAAAATATTACTCGCTTCCAAAGGGAAGTTATGAGCTTTCGGGCAATGAAAGCACCATCAAGGCAGGATCAAACATATCGGATCCTGTTACCGTACGCATCACATCAACAGCCAATTTTGTAGATGGCAGAACCTATATCCTGCCCGTGACTATCAAAAGTGTAAATGGCTCATTATCGGTCCTTGAAGCTTCACGCACCATATACCTGAAGGTAGCCAGGGTGATTGATTTCAAATCAATTGACATTTCCAGTCCCGATTTCTATTACCCTTATGCTTTTGCACAACCGGTCAATAATATATCAAAGTATACTTTTGAGATTAAGTGTTTTATTAACGACTGGCACCCGGGCAGTAACCAGATCAGCCGCCTGAGTAATTGGGGGCCAGTTGATGAATCGTTGCCAAACCTGTTGCGCTTTGGTGAAGCAGGCAGTAAAATTAATCAGCTCCAATGGGTTTCTGCCGAGGGCAGTGTTTTCTCCAAAACTGAATTTGCTACGAAAACATGGTACACCATTTCTTGCGTCTACGATGGAAGTACTTATAAAATGTATATCAACGGAAAACTTGACGCCAGCTTTGAAGGTGCCGGAAAAGTTTATCAGCTGGGTGCATTGGAAATTGGTATGTCTTATGCAGGTTATCAGAGCGCGCAGCGCTTCCTTGGACGTGTGGCCGAGATCCGCTTCTGGGACAGGCCATTGTCCATCACTGAAATCCAGGAAGGGATCTGCGGTGTGGACGCCGCATCAAACGGTCTTACGGCATACTGGAAAATGAACGAAGGTGATGGAAAAACCTTCTTCGACCGCACAGGCAAAGGCCATAATATGATCTGGCCAAAAACAACCGTATGGAATTCATCAACTGAAAATAAATGTGCTCAATAAATAAAGAAACAGATATGAAACGCTCAAATATATTCAAGCATATGTACACTGGGGCTGTTTTACTGGCCATATGCATATTAGGATCATGCAGCAAGGATGCCAGCTATGATTTCAATGGAGACGAAACAAACAGGGTATTTTTTAACGTAGGAAACTACACCGTAAACAGTTACAATAGCTTCTCTTTCTTACTGAAACAAACACCGGCGGGAAGTGTAGGCGAAATCAGTGCAGCTTTCCCGGCAAGCACTACTTTAGAAACCGATGCAGCAATCAAGGTAAAGTATACACTGGATAATTCGCTTATCGATAGCTACAACGCGCAGAAAGGCACAAAATATAGCCCGATACCTGAAGGACTATTAACAATGAGCTCCGCAGAACTTACTATTCCCCAGGGAAAACTGGCTTCTTCAGATTCGCTGAAAATATCTGTAGCCGCGGATAAATTGCCTCTGCTTACCGGTAGCGGGTATGTAATTCCAGTTACTATCATTTCAATTAGTGGCTCATCAAATGCACAGGTCAGTACTAATATGAAAACGGTATACATTGTGGTGAATACAGTCAACACCAATGTTTATGATAGTCCACTAATAACTGATATGACAGGAACGCTGGTGGCAAATAGAACGACATGGTCAGCCACGCTTGACGCCACTCCTACTTCCGGCTTGTTAGCCAATATGTTTGATGCAAGAACCAATACCAACTGGTACCTTAGTCCTGCCAAGGCATCTGTGCTTACAGTGAACCTTGGAGCTGCAACCAGCGGGATTACGGGAATACGCATCCATACATCCACCACTACATATTATCTGACCACCGCAAATGTGCTTACAAGCAATGATGGGAATACCTGGGTATCACAGGGACAGGCGAAGTTTTCTATTGTGAATGCTTACCAGTATGTTAAGTTCTATTCCCCTGTAAACGCACGCTATCTGAGGCTTGAGATTACAGGATGGAGGACTACCGCTGCAACCACAAGGATTATGCTTACAGAATTTGACGTATATAAAAATTAGTTATTAAAACAGCGGTAAATCAGTAGACTTGCCGCTGTTTTTTGTTCCCCTATTTTCCAACCATTCGTTTCCTGATCCTGCTCAGTGACGGCCCCTGTATACCAAGGTAAGAAGCGATATGGTACAATGGGATACGGTTACAAATATCCGGGTGCTGTGCAGTTAGTTCTACATAACGTTCTTCAGGGCTTTTAAAGAGAAAACCTTCAGTACTGGTCATTACGGCGTTAAAAGCAGCTTCCGCTGCAATGCGTCCGAACCTCTCCCATTGATGTGAAGAACTGTAAAGCAGGTTCAGACTATCAATATGAATATACAAAATAGTGGAATGTGACATTGATTCCGTATAATATTCACAGGGCATTTGCGTGAGGAAACTTTTATAAGAGGTCATAAACTGCTGGCTGCTAAAGAAAAACATATTTTTCTCCTCGCCTGTATCTTCGTTTGCACGGTACACCCTGAACACACCATTTGTGATAAAACCCAGATGTTTACATACGCTTTTGTAAGCATTGTAAAAATCACCTTTTCTATATGTTTTCAGTTGCCAGTAAGGAAGGGAAAGATCAAAATTTTCTTTATCCATTCCAACTTTATACATCATTTCGCGTAATAACTCTATTTCTGTCATTGCCTTTATCGGATATAAGTGTATTTACTTGTCTTCAACTTGCCAAACTAAGAAAAACCCGGCAGATTTTTCTGCTGGGTTTAATTTATGACACCTATCGGTAAAAAATAACTACTACTTTGCTTCTTTTAAAATAATATCTGCAAGCTCTTTAGGCATGGAGAAAAATGGTGTATGACTACTTTTCAATGCATATTCTTTGTTTACCCCAACGCTTTTCACCATCGCCTGTTGTGCTGTATAACTGATGGCGTTGTCGTTTATCGTGTGAATATAAGCCCTTTTAACGCTTCCGAAATTAGCGGCTGTAATAGTAACCGGATTAGTAAAAGGAATAAGCGGGTCTGCTTTAACGTTAGCAAGCAGGTAATCCTGAACTTCTTTTGGTGCATCTGCTGCAAATACATCAATTAAACCTTCTTTAGCAATACCGATAGAGGCAGTTGCTTCGTCCACTTTGATATATTTTCCGGTATGACTGTCCGCGTCCTGTTGCGAAAGCTGCAATAAACTCACTCCATTTTGTGGTAAAACTGCCCCCAGGTATACCAATTCCTTTATCTGAGAAGGAATTGCCTCTGCAACTTCGCTGATAATTAGTCCCGCCATGCTATGCCCAACCAATAACACGTTGTTTTTGGTACCAATTGCCGCTTTTACAGCATCCACGTATGATTGCATGGTGATGCCTGTAAATGGAGTAGTGTCTTTTCCATGACCAGGAAGGTTTACAGCAATTACTTCATATCCTTTTGCTTGTAGTATTGGGGTAACAGTATTCCAGGCTGAGGCGTCTGCCCATGCGCCATGAACCAATACAATTGTTTGTGCTTTTTTTGTTTTTTGTGAAAAGCCTGTTAGGGTAAGTATACCAAGGGCTATAGATAAAATTAGTGTTTTCATGTTCTTTTTGTTTTTATGTCTGATTGTTCCGACACTTCAAAGGTATGCCGGCGATAACATGAAAACTTTAACCCAGGTTAATATCCTGAAATCCACTAAAAAAAATGAACTAAACCTGTATTCAATAAAAAAACCCGGCACATACATGATGCACCGGGTTGAGTTAAAGAAATCAGGTTTACTAATCCGGCTTCTCGTTGTTATATATTTTTAGCACTTCGGCTGCTGACAGTACTTTATTATAATACCTGATATCATCCATCGATCCTTTGAAATAAGAACTGCTTCCAAAATAGGTTGAGCTGGTTTTATCGGTAAAATTGAATTTGTCCTTCGGCAGTTGCTGTCCGATAGTCATATTGATAGGTGTAGCTAATGTTACCGCAGTTCCCGCTACGCTTTCTGATCTTGTAAGCAGGCCATCTACATAGAAGTTAATAGAACCGTTTCCGGCGGTAACTACTGCATGATGCCATTGCCCCACTACCATTTTGCCCGGGTTACTATCCCTGTCAAAAGTACCTGCAGCGGTTTTTAACGTCATGAACAGAAAGTTATCGGTTTGCAACTGGAACTTAAACCCATTCCAGCGGTTCAATGCTATCATATAGTTATTTCCAAAAGTCTCCTTAGGATTTACCCATAAACTAAGGCTCAGCATCCCTGCATTGAGCGCAGCAGTATAAGGAACTTCTATATAAGCTCCATTGGCGAATTCATAGGCATTAGCCGCCGCTCCAAACCTATCGGTAGTGAGCACAGGCAACACTCCTCCATCTGCAGCATTCCCCTCAGTACCAATGATACCCGTCATCAGGGTTCCGTCGTGGTGGTTTGCAGTAGCATCAAGTGCATTTCCGGCAAAAAGCCATTTGGCAACCAGGTTTTCTGGTGCTACCTCCTCAATAATCCGTTCTTTAAATGCGATAATCGCCCTCCGCAGGTTTGCGTATGCATTGTTTACCTGCTCCTGGGTATGTTCTCCGTTGGTTACCGCGGTAGCGAGGTCAAGTGTTTCTTTCAATGTAGTACGGGCCTGTTTAGGATATTGCCCCAGGTTATGGCCTTCAGCAGAACTGGTATAAACCAGGCTTACAGAATCCGTCAGTGTTTTCAGACTTGCTTTATCTGCATTATAATTCGGTTTAGCTTCATCATCCTTACAGGAAGTGAAAGCAACCGCAGCCAGCAGTATAAAACTAAACAACTGGCTGTGTGATAAGTATTTTTGATAATTCATGACCAGATGGCTAATTATAAACTTCCGTTAGTATTTCTTTCAGTTTGCGGGATAGGGAAAAACCTGTTCTGCGCATAGTTAAAGTTAGGAGCCGTGGGCCTGATGGCCGCTTCGGCATAACTTTGTCCGTAGCGGATCACGTCAAAAAAGCGGTGGAATTCCAACGCCAGTTCTGAGCGGCGTTCACGACGGATTACATCCCTCAATTGACCCTGATCAGTACTTGTAACTGCAGCCAACAGACCTGCTGGAGCAGTACCACTAAAGTTTTTACGTGCCCTGTCCCTGATCTTGTTCAAAGGTACAAGTGCCGCAGCAGGCTGACCTGATTCATTCAATGCTTCTGCTTTTACCAGCAGGATATCCGCAAAGCGTATGGCCTCATAATTCAGGTTCCCGTCGTTCTTGGTAGTAGATGGTACTTCGCTGATGGGCTGTACATGTTTTTTGGACAAGTATCCGGTTGTAGACCAGGATGCCTGAAATTCGCTATCAAAATAAGGTTTACCTGCACGTGCAACAGTGAAGTCCAAACGCGGATCGTTACTTTCAAAATTGTCAACCAGACTCTGCGTAGGATAGAACACCCCTGCGCCATTCAAAGAACGGGGAGCAAACCAGTAATTCAGCGAGTTACCCTGTAAAGGCTGCGCGGCACGTACATGCCATACCGAGAAAATGGTTTCATTATTGGTCTTGGCAGAAGCATTAAAGTTGTCGGTAAAATTATCCGTCAGCTGGTAACCAAGGGCTTCAACCTGTTCAGCATATCGCACAGCTTCGGTATATTTTTTCTGGAATAAAGAGGCTTTTGCAAGTAGAGCCAGCGCCGCTCCTTTGGTTACCCTTCCCGCGTCAGTGGCAGCGCTCCATTTGTCTGGGAGTCCTGCAGCAGCTTCGGTCAGGTCTTTTTCAATCTGTGCATATACCTGTACCTGCGTAGATTTTGCCAGAGATGCATCGGCAATCGTACTCACTGTTAAACGCAAAGGAATATCCCCATAAAAGTTGGTCAGCATGAAATAGTAATAGGCCCTCAGAAACTTTACCTGAGCAAGTGCCTGGGTTTTTACCGTTTCAGACACGGCGGTATTTTCAGGCTTTAAACCATCTGTAACTACATTACATCGGTTAATCCCATCATAATATCTTGACCATAAAGATTGCACTGCAGCATTCGTTGGCAGAATATTATATAAATCCACACTGGTATAATCTGATTGTTCTCCAGCGTTTCCTCCAATTACGGCATCGTCAGTTGCTACATCGCCCAATACCCAAACCGGGTTGGCCGCCGCATCAGTAAAAGTAAGCGGTATATACGCTGCAGTAACTGCGGTACGCGCAGTAGCATCATTACCAAACAGATCATCACTGGAATAATATCCCAGGGCCGGCTGATCGAGAAATTTCTTGCATCCTGTACCCAATAGCAGGCAGGCAGAAAGCGATAATATATATAGGTTCTTCATTCAATTAAAAGTTAACGTTAAGGCCTAAGGTGTAAATCCTGGCAGAAGGATAAGTTCCCCAATCTATTCCTACTGCACGCACGCCATCGCCCTGCGCATTGCTGCTGGTATAAATTTCAGGATCAAGACCAGTATATTTTGTAAACGTAAGCAGGTTCTGGCCACTCACGTAAATACGCAAGTTAGACATTTTCAATTTTTCAAGCATTTTGGGGCTGAAACTGTAGCCCAACTGGGCATTTTTCAACCGCAGGTATGAACCACTTTCCAGAAAACGGGTAGAAGGACGTTTGTTATTAGTAGAAGATGCAGATTCCCAGGTAAGCCTTGGAAACTCATTGGTACTGCCTTCACCGCTCCAGCTACCTGTTGCTATTCTTTCAGTTACATTAAATGCACGGTAGAATCCTTCGGTGTCTGTACTGATCTGGTTGTACAATTTATTACCGTAAGCCCCCTGGAAGAATAAACTCAGATCAAAACTCTTAAATTTAAGGTTACCTGTAAAGCCATAGGTTAGCTTAGGAATCGGGCTCCCTACAATTTCGCGGTCATCTTCATTGATTACGCCGTCGCCATTTGAGTCTTTATATTTTACATCACCAGGTTTAATTCCTGCGCCCTGATAGGCATGGGTAAAAATATCAAGCTGGTTCTGGAATATACCTTCCATTGGCAACAGGTAAAATGCACCGATTGGCTGACCAACGGTAGTCAGTGTTGCATAATACTCGTTGTCTATACGGCCACCTATGATTGGCGAACCCGCCAGCGAAAGCACCTTGTTTTTCAAGGTAGCCAGGTTTCCCGAAACATCAAAACTCCAGTCATCTGACAGGGTCTTGCGGTACGAAACCTGAAGCTCAAAACCCTGGTTCCTTACTTTTCCGGCGTTGATATATGGGCTGCCGCCCGATCCCGCACTTGGAGGAAGTGGGTTGGCAAATAGAATATCAGAATTGTCGCGAATAAAATAGTCTGCAGAAAACTGCAGGTTGTTATCAAAAAATGCTGCGTCCAGACCAAAGTTTGTCTGCGTACTCGTCTCCCAGGTAATATTGTTGTTTCCGCGCGAAGTTAATGAGTTACCAATTACGGGTGTTCCGCCAAAGGGATAAAAACCCACCAGTGAATTGAGCGTGGTGTAGGCATAATTGCTGATTTCCTGGTTACCGGTTTGCCCGATGCTGGCCCTCAGCTTCAACAATGACAGCTGTTTGAAATCTTTCAGGAAATCTTCCTGGTCAATTCTCCAACCCACAGATCCGGCGTAGAAGTTACCGTAGCGGTTATCGGGGTTTAAACGTGAAGAGCCATCACGGCGGACCGTAAAGCTTGCCAGATATTTATCAGCATACTGATAATCTGCCCGTCCAAATAAAGAGAAAAGTGCCCAACGAGATTCATTTTCACCATTTTGCTGCACCCCAATCCCGTTATCCAGGTATTGGAAGTTTTCTGTCTGGTTAGGGAATATTGACCGCGAAGCAGACAATCCGTTGGTACGGCTTTTAATTGCTTCGGTACCCGCAAGCAGGTTAATCGTTTGTTTATCGTCGAGTTTAATATTGTAGGTAAGCGTATTTGTCCAGTTGTAATCAAATTGGTTTGCATTTGACCTGGCCAAACTACCTGGAGAGTTCAGTGAGCGGTCGCTGCCCCAGATGGCAAAGAACTGCTTAAAGTCAGTTATCACGAGATTACCACCAAATGTAGTGCGGAGTTTTAGTCCTTTGGCAATATTAGCCTCAGCATATACGCTTCCTAAAACACTATAGGCATTATAACTTCGATCAAAATTATCTGCATAACCCACCGGGTTTAAGCCATCACCTAAAAACTGTGGGTTTTCAGGAAGATCTACATAATCGCCATTGGCTTTAAATACTGGTGTACCTGGGGTGCGGAATAAAGCATAGCGCAACACGCTTGCCCCCTGGTTACCAGCTCCAAAGCCATCACCTGACGCACCTACCTGTTTGGTTTTTGCATAAGAAAGGTTGACGTTGGCACCTGCCGTAAATATTTTTGAAAGGGTACTGTTCACAGCCGTACGCAGGTTAAACCTGTCATACCCGCTATTTTTGATCAGTCCGTCCTGTTTATAATAATTCAGCGAAACCATATAATTACCAGTTTCGTTTCCTCCATTTACAGAGAGGTTGGTATTGTTGATCAGTGCCGGTTTCAGCACTTCTTTTTGCCAGTCTACATCAGGAAGGGTTGCAGCCAGGCTTTCTGGAATTTGTGTCCTGCCATCGGCTGCAGCCGCAATATTAAAAGCACTTACGTATTGTGCGGTATTGGCCATTTTGATCAGGTCGCCATGGGTTTGCACCCCGGTGTACTGGCTTAGGTTAAAATGTGCCTTGCCCGAAGAACCCTTTTTCGTTGTAATAACCACCACCCCGTTTGATGCACGTGCACCATAAATTGAAGCAGATGAGGCATCCTTTAGGATATTGATACTTTCAATATCTGCCGGAGAAATCTGGTTAATCCCATTAGGTGTAGGTACGCCGTCGATCACATACAGCGGATTATTATTGTTAATGGTACCTACACCGCGGATACGCACAGCAATACCTTCACCCGGTGCACCAGTGGCCTGTGTAACAGAAACACCTGCCGCCTTACCCTGTAAAACCTGGTCTACACCACCAACTGGCATATTGTCAATATCTGACGGTTTGATGATCGACACAGCGCCGGTGAGGTCTTTTTTCTGCTGAGAAGAATAACCAGTGATGACCACTTCATCCAATGCTTTGCTCGATGGCAGCAGTGTTATAGTGATATTCTTCTGTGCACCAATTTGCAGTACTTTTGTGGCGTAACCAACGTAGCTGACCTGAAGAGTGCTGTTAGGTTTTGATATTTGGATACTGAATCGCCCATTGGCATCAGTAGACACACTGTTCTTCTGACCACGAACGCTCACAGAAGCACCTGGAACTGGTTGTCCGGCTTCATTTTTAACGGTTCCGCTGACAATGCCTGTAGCAGCAGTATCTGTCTGATTTGGAACGGACTGTACCGGTGAAGGCGGGATTTGTTTTGGAGGGGCACCAGATTTACTGAGGGTATCAGTCTGTGTCTGCCGACGTTTCAGTGAGTCGGGAATTTCCTGTGCCTGTACTGCGAAAACGAGAAAAGGCATAGCCAGGAAAATGTACTTCTTAGAAAGCAATAACTTCATATTTGTCTCAAGAGGGAGTATTGGTTGGTATAGTATACACCCCGATCAGCAAAATGTTTTAACTTATTTTAACATCTCATCTATAAATTTTACACAAACCACTGTTATTATTTTTGTCGCAATGCTTAAATAGCTATCGGTGAAGCAATAAAGGACGTTCTTAATCAAGAATCTATGTCGGATAAATCATACGTAAAACATTCGCAAGTTTTTCAAGATCATCTTTTGTGTGCAGTGCATTCAATACAATGCGATTGAGTTTCTGCCCCGCAGGATCAGGATAAGAAAAAGAAGAAATGAGTATACCATGATGAAAAAACTGTTTCTCATCTACACCTGGAGGTAATACAAATACAGGAAAACCTTCAGCATAACGAATGTCTGTCAAATTCGAAATACAGTTCTTAAAATAATTTATATTGAAGTTCAGTTTTTCGCGCTGTCGCTGGTAAATCAGCTGCCCTTTAATAAAGGCATAGATCTGGGCCGGCGACAATGGGGTGATCCCTGTATATTCTGGCAGGGACCTAAAAAAAGCAGCACGCGCACTTGTGCAACTTACGGCTCCACCGGCAATTCCAAATGCCTTTGCCAATGAGTAAGTAAGCAGGTATTCAATACTTCCATCATAAGGCAATGCGGCACTGATACCATTCCCGTTTTCACCTATCAGGCCAATTCCATGAGAATCGTCTATGACAGTAATACTGGACGGTGGCAGGTCACTTAAGAAACTGAAGTCGTTGATCTGTGCTGTTAACGGACTAACCGAATCACTGGCAATAACCAGCGGAACGGCAGTTTTGGGCTTAACATAACCATTCAGCAACCAGTCTTTCCATTGTTGAAAGTCAATCCCAGGTGGTTTACCTTGCAAAATAGCAGGATGAGAACCGGGCGCATTCAATACAAAACCTTCAAAATACGAAGTTGACATTCTGCCCGCGGCATAACCGGAAGGCATTAAAACCGTTTCTTCTGTCCCTGTAATTGCCGAAAGCATGGCTTCACATTCCTCGTATAGCGCAAGTCGGGTGTTTGATATTCTAGAGGACGGAAAAACCCATCCATATTTGGTTATTCCTTCATTTACCAGCGCTATAAACTCTTCATCCTCATTTACACCGAGATAGTTGTAACCGGAAAAAAACAGGAACTCCTTTCCCCCTACAGTGCAGGTCCTCCCGGGTTTCCCCTCCAGATACAAGTTACCGGGAATGTTCATCAGGTCGTGGGTTTCATTTATGCTGGTCTTCTATTAAATCACAATATGCTCAAGGTTGTCCAGATACGACTGATCTACTTCTGCACCAATGCCTGGCGCGTCCGTCAATTCCAGTTCCATACCTTTGTAACTGAAACCTCCAATCACCGGATCGGCCAGCTGCCCAAGTAAACAGGTGTCAAGGTCAAAAAAACTGATGTTTTTATTGGCCAGCGCAAAGTGCAGATTGGCTGTAAGTGCAAGGCGACTTTCCAACATACTGCCTAACATACAGGGAACACCATTTTTTTCAGCCACTCTGGCAATTAACCCTGCCTCGTGCAGGCCGCCACTCTTAGCAAATTTGATATTGATATATTTGGTTGCCTTGTTCCTGATGATCCGTTCGGCGTCACGGTGGGTATATACACTTTCATCGGCCATAATTGCAATAGGCGAGAGGCGGCAAAGTTCGGGCAACAGTTCGTCGTTGTAGGTGCGCATAGGTTGTTCACAGAACGAAATCTGGTATTGTGCCAGCTCTTTCAAGGTGTAGACAGCATCATCAAAAGACCAGCCCTGATTGGCATCTACCCTGATTTCAATACCTGGACCAACAGCTGTACGGATACTTTTTATCCGCTGTAAATCCTCTGCAGGGCTTTTCCCCAGCTTCACTTTAAGTATCGTAAAACCGTCCGCTACATTACGTACGGCCGAGGCCGCCATATTTTCAGGCGTGTCAATTCCGATAGTCAGGTCAGTTTCAATCTTTCTCTTTTCGCCGCCAAGGTATTGGTATAAAGGTAATCCCGCACGCTTAGCAGCAAGATCATACAATACCATATCAAATGCACTTTTCGCTGTGTAGTTTCCGGCAGTATACAAATGCATTTCTGCGAGCCTATCTTCAATTGCCCCCGCTTCCTTCCCTTTCCAAATGGCAGCAAAATCTTTTGCCATCTCGTAACAAGTGGCCTGCGTTTCACCAACAATCATGGGAAAAGCAGAACATTCGCCAAAACCGGTTAAACCATTATCTGTATGCGCACGCACCAGCAGGTTTTGTGCAAAATGCATTGTGCCTGTTGCAATAGTAAAAGGCTCAATTGGTAAAGCGTACTTAAATATTTCGAATGATGTAAATTTCAATGGTTTTTCCTGAATTAAATGATTACAGGGCATAATTTAGAAAATAATTATTAATATTTTGCTTACTTATAGGCAAACGCCCTGTGACATTTTTATTTTTATGGCGCCTTTGCTTTAAACTATTATCACTGCTTATGACTACCGGGCCTAAAACTGACCATTCCTTCTACAAAGACCATCAATTCACCAATAGGTTTATCAAACACTCAGATCTTCAACAAAAAGTTGATGAACTGCGGTCGGCTGACATTTTCAATGTGCAAACAGTGGGTCTTTCTGTACAAAACAGGGAGATCTGGCAGCTTAGCATTGGCAAAGGCCCTATTGTAATCCTGTTGTGGAGCCAGATGCATGGCGATGAACCGACCGGGACACTGGCATTTATGGACCTCTTCAATTTCTTTGCCCAGCAGGAACACGCCTCAGCAATTAAAACACAGATTCTGAACAGCTGCACACTTCACTTTGTGCCAATGCTCAACCCAGACGGCGCAGAAGTATTTCAACGACGTAACGCACAGGGGATAGATATTAACCGCGATTTTGTTGCCCGGCAAAGTCCTGAAGCTAAAATACTCATCAAGCTCCAACATGAACTGCAGCCACATTTTGGTTTCAACATGCATGATCAGGATACCTTATGGTCGGTAACAGGAACCGGTATGCCGGCCAGCATATCGCTGCTTGCACCGCCTGCGGACCAAAATGCTGCAATTACGCCATCAAGGGAAAAAGCGATACTGCTGATCAGCGGGCTGTATCAGATGTTGGAAAAGGAAATTCCTGGCCATACCGGCAGGTGGAGCGAAGAATTTGAATCGAGGGCTTTTGGAGACAACTTTCAGCGGCTGGGCACCTCAGTAATCCTAGTAGAAGCGGGAGGACACGAAAACGATACAGAGAAACAATATGTACGCAAACTGAACTTTGATATACTGATGAGGTCTTTAATTGAAATCAATAATGGGACTTATATAGATCATCAATTGAGTACCTATTATTCTATACCTCTCAATGAAAAAGGAATTTTCCATTTGCTGATCCGCAATTGTACGTTAAATACAGCGGCAGGCCAAATTACAGCAGATATTGGGTTAAATTATGTGGAACTCATTACCCTCGAAAATCAGCAGGCAGAAAAGATATACAGGGTGGAAGATTTTGGCGACCTTTCTACATGGAATGGGTATGAAGTATTTGATGTAAATGCTGCGGCAGTTTTTACTGTGGTGACTAAAAGCGGGAATACACTTTCTTTCAGAGAGGGAATTCTGGAAGAAAGTGTACCAATATAAGGTAGGCTTACTTCACTGCAGTGAGCCAGGCTTCAGCCATTAATTCAGCCCCGGCAGCACTTGGATGCACGCCATCAGCCGTCCAGTATTTACCAGGTGCGGTTTTTTGCGCTTCATCAAACACCTTTTGGTAAGGTATATAAACCGCAGAAAATTGCTTGGCTATACTGGCAGCGGCAACCCTGTATTCATCAAACTCAGGATACCAGGTGTCATCTACAGCTTTAACACCCTTAACTGCAAAAGGCTCTGCAATAATCAATTTCACATCTGGCAATTTTTGGCGGGTCCTGTCCAGTAGGGCCGTCAGATCATCAGTATATTTTTTTGACGTACCATCATATTTGCCATTGTGTTTATGCCAGTAATCGTTCACCCCAATCAAAATACTCAATACAGTAGGTTTAAGTTCGAGGCAATCGGCATCCCAACGCTCGGCCAGCTGGTATACCTTATTTCCACTAATACCCTTATTATAGATTTTCAGGTTCTTATCTGCGTGTTTTTTCAGCAAAGCTGATGCTGCCAGAAATGCGTATCCACTACCAAGTGCAGCACTATTATTAGGTTCTGAATTGTCCCTTTTCCTTCCTGAGTCAGTAATTGAATCGCCTTGGAATAAGATCACATCATCCTGAGATAAAGTAATTTTAGCAGATGCAGATGCTGCTTCCGAATTTAAGGCCTGCCCTGTAGATGCAGATAATATTTGAGGTGCACCCATTAATAACAGACTGCCAATTGACGCGGTTTTCAAAAAGTCCCGCCGTCTTTGATTCCTTTGTTCTTCCATGTTTTATAGCTGGTAAATATTTTTTCAAAAGTTAATCAAATATT
>Ga0247815_10000297_pt1 | contig 39499 bp, 35 predicted proteins | sample UWRJL194509B1_FD_181014 | JGI IMG/M metagenome (GOLD analysis project Ga0247815, IMG submission 181014) | Plant litter microbial communities from Arlington Agricultural Research Station in Wisconsin, United States - UWRJ-L194-509B-1 | ecosystem: Environmental > Terrestrial > Plant litter >...
AAATATATAGCAAGATGGCAAAGAAAGGTAATAGAATCCAGGTAATTTTAGAATGTACTGAGCACAAGACTTCTGGTGTTCCAGGAACTTCTAGATACATTACAACTAAGAACAAAAAAAATACTCCGGACAGATTAGAGATTAAAAAATTTAATCCAATCTTGAAACGCGTAACTGTTCACAAAGAAATTAAGTAATAATTAGAGATTTTTGTAAATCTCAATGGTTTTGCCATTCGAGTTTTATAAAAGCTTCAAATAACATTTGAATCATGGCAAAGAAAACCGTAGCATCGTTACAAACATCTTCTAAGAGATTATCAAAAGCCATTAAAATGGTGAAATCTCCTAAAACTGGCGCATATACATTCGTAGAATCTATTATGACTCCTGAAGAAGTTGATACTTTCTTGAAGAAGAAATAATTACAATCACATTATATAGAAAAGCTACTTTCATTCGGAAGTAGCTTTTTTATTTTTTATATTTGTCTAAAATTTTAGAGAAGCCTGACAATTCGCTTTTTAAAAGCAGTAGTTCCCGCCATACGCTATATCTTTGCCTGCCTAAAGAAGGCAGTCAAAGGATATCACTCCTGTCGGGGCTAAAATTAAAACAATTGGCTTTCTTTAAACATTTGGATTATTTAGATCTTCAAAAAATCGTATAATCTAAACAACTAACAATCTATAAAAATGAGTTTTTTCAAAAAATTATTCTCTACTGATAAAAAAGAGACATTAGACAAAGGTCTCGAAAAATCAAAAACTACTTTTTTCTCAAAGTTAAGCAAAGTTGTTGCCGGAAAATCTAAAGTCGATGACGACGTTTTAGATGATTTGGAAGAAATTCTGGTTGCTTCAGACGTTGGTGTAAACACAACATTAAAAGTAATTTCAAGGATAGAAAAACGTGTTGCCGAAGATAAATATTTGGGAACAGAAGAGCTAAATCTGATCCTGCGTGAAGAAATAGCCGCTTTACTTTCTGAAACCAATAGAGGCGAAGCAACCGAATTTGATATTCCGAAAGATAAAAAGCCATATGTTTTAATGGTGGTTGGGGTTAATGGAGTTGGAAAAACAACTACTATTGGCAAACTGGCTTATCAGTTTAAAAAAGCCGGTTATAATGTGGTGTTAGGAGCTGCAGATACTTTTCGTGCTGCTGCTATTGATCAGCTGCAGGTTTGGGCAGACCGCGTTGGGGTGCCAATCGTAAGACAAAATATGGGAAGCGATCCTGCTTCTGTTGCTTTTGATACTTTACAATCAGCTGTAGCGCAAAACGCCGATGTTGTTATTATTGACACAGCCGGACGTCTGCACAACAAAATCAATTTAATGAATGAACTTACCAAAGTGAAACGTGTAATGCAGAAAGTCGTTGCCGATGCGCCTCACGATGTACTTTTGGTTCTTGATGGCTCTACAGGTCAAAATGCTTTTGAGCAGGCCAAACAGTTTACTGCAGCTACTGAAGTAACTTCTTTAGCGGTAACAAAATTAGACGGAACAGCAAAAGGCGGTGTTGTAATTGGTATTTCAGATCAGTTTCAGATTCCTGTAAAATACATTGGAGTGGGTGAAGGAATTGAAGATCTTCAGGTCTTTAATAAATACGAATTTGTAGACAGTTTTTTTAAATAAATTTCAGATCGTTTATAATGGATTTTTCGTCTTTAAAAAATATATCGGCAATTGCTTTTTATTTTGCCAGTGTTGTGTGCTTTGTTTTAGCTAATGTACTAAAAGACAATAGTATTTCTTTTTACTATGTTTTATTGGTTTTGGGCGTTGCCTTTTTCTTCTTGGGAGTGCTTAAAAGGATGCGTACGAAACAATAATTCATCGCTGCTATTTTGATTTACTATGAAATACTTTATTTTCATTGTTCTATTGGGCTTATTTTCCTGCACAAACGGAAAAAATGAAAAGCAAAATGCAGTTCAAAAAGTTATCGTTATCCAGCCATTGGGTAATTTTAAAACAGATGAGGCTGCAAAGATTTTTACTGCAATTAAAACTATTAATCCCAATGTAGTCTTACGGGAAAGAATTTCATTTCCGGAGAATTCCTATTATAAACTTCGAAACAGATATCGTGCGGACAGCATTATCAAGAATCTTAAAAATAAAATTGGTAAAGATTCGGTAATTGTTGGCTTATCACATGCTGATATCAGCACGACTAAAAATGGAATTAAAGATTGGGGCGTCATGGGTTTAGGTTATAAACCCGGAAAAGCTTGTGTGGTTTCTGATTTTAGAGCAGCCTTCAAAAATAAAAATGAGCAGTTTTATAAACTAGTGCTGCATGAACTAGGTCATACAGAAGGTCTGCCTCATTGCCTCACAAAAACATGTCTGATGCGTGATGCTGAAGGAGGCAATCATTTGAATGAAGAAACAGGTTTTTGCCACAAATGTAAAAGCTTTTTATTGAGTAAAGGCTGGAACCTGCTTTAGGGTGCCTGCTGGAAATAATTTTTCGTTAGTTTTTAAATTCCTTTTTGTTTTATTCTATTTTTATTTCTTTTGAAAATTTTAAAGTTAACTTTGTAGTTCACTAAAATTCTTTTGAAAACGGGAGTCCTAGCCCTGATGGGAGCGGCATCCTTTTATGGTGGGGTTCACCATAAAAGATATAGCGGACAGCAGGAACCAGCTCCTTATTAATCTTATATTTATTATGAAAAATACTTTTATGATTTTGGTTTTGTCTCTTTTGTTTGTCAGCTGCAAACAGGAAATTAAACCGGCAGATATTGCAAAATTAAATGGTTATTGGGAGATTGAAAAAGTGGTTTTTGATAAGGGTGAAGAGAAAAATTATGGAATGAATGAAAGCTTTGATTTCTTTGAAATGAAAGGGAATAAGGGCGTTCGGACCAAAGTAATGCCTCAGTTTGATGGCAAATTTTTGAATGGTGATACTTTTGAAAATGTAGCGGTTCGTTTTAAAGACGATAAAGTTTTTTTAGATTACAAAACAAATTATGCCAAATGGACGGAGGAATTGATTTCGATTTCAGACAAAGAATTCGTTGTAAAAAATGTAGAAAATAAAGAATATCATTATAAAAAAGCGGAAGCAATTAATTTATTAGACGATGGCAAAAAGACTAAATAATCAGAGTTCGATTGGGGATGTTTTGCAGCAGATTATTCAGGTGAATAAATTACAGCCGGGAATGGATCAGATTGATGTTAAGGAAGCGTGGCGCCAGCTGATGGGAAATGGCGTGCATACATATACTAAAAATGTAGTACTGAAAGGAAGCACGCTTTATGTAGAACTTGGATCAGCAGTTTTAAGAGAAGAACTTAGCCACGGAAAATCTAAAATCGTTAAAATGATTAATGAGGAATTAGGACGCGAGGTAGTCACCGATGTTGTTTTAAGATAGATTTTTTTAGATTTTTAGACTTCTTAGATTATTAGACTTCTTAGATTTTAGACTTCTTAGATTTTAGATTCTTTAGACTTTAGACTAGCTTATATCATTTAGATACATTTATTGAAGGCATGATTTTTTAAGCCAATTGTATAAAAAAACAAAACCCACTTCATTGAAGTGGGTTTTTTATGAGATCTAAGTCAATCTAAAAATCTAAAAATCTAGAAATCTAAGAAGTCTAAGAAGTCTAATAATCTAATAAGTCTAAAATCTAAGAAGTCTAACTTATCTAAGATTCTAAATTAAAACTGCTCTCTTCCGGCAAAATGAAAAGCTCCTTCGATTGCAGCGTTTTCGTCGCTGTCTGAACCGTGAACTGCATTTTCTCCGATAGATGTTGCATATGCTTTACGAATAGTTCCTTCAGCAGCTTCAGCAGGATTTGTAGCTCCAATTAAAGTTCTGAAATCTTCTACTGCGTTGTCTTTTTCTAAAATTGCAGCAACAATTGGTCCGCGTGACATGAATTCAACTAATTCTCCGTAGAAAGGTCTTGCAGCGTGAACCGCATAAAATGCCTGAGCATCAGCTACAGTTAATTGAGTTAATTTTAATGAAACGATTTTGAAACCTGCATTAGTAATCATTGCTAAGATATTCCCGATGTGTCCGTTTGCAACAGCATCTGGTTTAATCATTGTAAAAGTTCTATTTGTTGCCATTTTATATTTTATTAAATTTTGTGCAAAAGTAGACTTTTTTTATCAATTGATTTTAATAAATTCATAATTAAAATAGGTAAAAAACGTATTTTGAGAAGAAAATGTTGAAATCTAATATGTAAAATGTTAAAAAAAGAAGACGCACTGCTATGCGTCTCTATAAGTGTCGACTTCAGAACATTATACTTTAAAGATTAATTTGTTTTTGTACAAGATCCACAAAATAAATGTCCAAATTGCTACGTAAACCAATGCTCCAGCCAAAGAAGCCGTCATTGGATTGCTGAATAATGGCGCAATGCCAAAACGATATAAGTAATTTAATAAATTGATTTTTTCTGCTGTATTATGAGGATTTTGAAATTCGATCATGACTAATGCCTGCGGAATGATCTGCGAAGTAAAAAACACAATCATTGGGTTGACCCCCCAGATTAAAAACGGTTTAAAGCCTTTTTTATAATCAGCAATGTCGATTACATAATATAATAATGACAGGCAGGTTGCGGCCAGTCCGCTAGTGAATAAAACATAACTGCTTGTCCAAAGAGACTTATTCAGCGGGAAAACAATACTCCAAAGCAAACCTCCAATTATTAAGGCCACGCCAATAACTGCCATTCGTTTTGCAATTTCAGTTTTTGGCTGCTGCAATTGTAATAACTGTCCAATTAATAAGCCGATTATTCCGTTTACTATTGACGGAATGGTGCTTAAAATTCCTTCCGGATCCCAAGTTATAGTGCCTCGGTACATGTGTCCTTTTAATAGAATGCTGTCGATCCAGGAAGCTAAATTAGTTCCCTTTTCGAGATTAGCCGCGCCAATTCCGGGAACTGGAATCAATGTCATCAATGCCCAATACGCCAGTAATAAAAAAATTCCTGTTATGATTTGCGTTTTTTGAGTTGTTTTTAAATACAAAAGAGAAACCACAAAATAAACAATTGCAATTCGTTGTAAAACTCCCGGAAGCCGTACATCCTGATATGCTTCGATACCGCTATAGGCTAAAAAAAGATAGATAAAAAGAATGGAGAAGGCCAGTATGTTTTTGATTTTAGAGCTAAAACTTCCCATTAAGGCGTAACCCACTGCAATAGTAATTATTAAACGGCCAGCCAGAAGTGGTATTCCATCTAATCCAAATAATTGGATTCTGCCGAAGAAGTTAAAAAATATTCCCAGACACAACATGCGCAGCGAACGTATCAGGATCTTGTTGAAGGTAGTATTGTCGTATTTTTTATCAGGCATTGCCAGCGGAACGGCAACTCCCATAATAAAAATAAAAAAAGGAAAAACCAGATCGGTTGGTGTGCATCCGTGCCAGTCGGCGTGTAAAAGGGGTGAGTAAACATGACCCCAATCTCCGGGATTGTTTACGATAGTCATCAATAAAATAGTCAGTCCACGAAAGACATCGAGCGAAATTAAGCGTTCTCTTAACATTGTTTTTGGTATAGGTTAATTAATAATTTTAAAAATTACTATTTGGTTTAAGAGAGGCAATAATTTCGAGAAGAGAGTGGTTATTTGTTTCTCTGAATTACTACTTTTTTATTTTTATATCGTTATTATATTAAAATTAGTTTCTAGTGGTTTTAATTTCTGAATTAAAATCGGGATTAATTGTTCGCCTTTCTCTAAATAAAATTCAGAAAAATTAGTCTGGCGTTCCTGTAAACTTTGGCTGGGAAACAATTCGAACTGCAAATCACTAACGCGCTGCAATTCGTTGCTTAATTTTCTTTTTTGCGCTTTTAGTAAACGTTTTTCTAAATTATCAAGCCCCTTCAATTGTTTCTTTTCCTGTGCTTTTACAGCTCCGGTAAACGATTTGTCGGTCTGCTCGGCCAATTCTGAAAGATACTCAAATTGTTTTTCTAAAATAACTCTTTGCGGCGTTAAATCAATTGGGAAAGCAGAAATTTTATGTGTAATTGTATTCAGCAAATCAGCTGATTTCGTAAATAAATCTGCCCAGCTTAAATTGAGTTTGTCTGCTTTTTGAGCTTGTTTTTCTGTTGTTAAAAGTACTGAATTTCTAACTAAAAGCATCGGGAACGTAATGTTTACGGCTTCAAAAAAAGATTTTAGTTCTAACCAATAGGCGATTTCTCCGCCTCCGCCTATGTAGCATAAATTGGGTAAAATAATTTCCTGATACAACGGACGCATAATCACGTTTGGACTGAATTTCTCCGGATTGTCTTTTAAAACCTTTAAAATTTCTTCTTTAGAAAAAGAAATTTTGGTGTTATTTACAACGTATTTGTCATTCTCAAAAATGATTCTTTCGCGCAGTTGATCTTCAATATAAAATAAATTGATTTCACGCGGATTAACCTGAACGGTGTACTCTTGTAATTTTTCAATTGTTTTTTGAACCGCTTTAAAGGAAGTCTGCTGCAGTAATTCTTCTTGAATATACGGAATAAATGCCCGTTTTAGATGAGTATCATCTGCATCCAGAATTACCAGCCCATAAGAAGCAAATAAACTATTGGCTAAAAAACGCGTTGCATCTGCCAGATTTTGGTGTTTTAAATAAGCCTCTTCAAATAATTTTTTTAATGTACCTGCATTTGTGCTCGATCCTAATTCTGCTGCATAAATTTCAAAGAAATCAGCTAAACCTTCAGTCGAAAGCCTTCCTACAGGTCCGGAGCTTTCTGTGTTCCATCTGAATTTTTTGCCTTTAAAATTGAAATAATTAATCTCTTCAAAATCATGGTCCTCTGTCGCCATCCAATAAATGGGAACAAAATTATGAGCCGGATATTTCGATTTTAATTCCTTAGTTAAATTGATCGTCGAAATGATTTTGTAAAGAAAATATAATGGGCCGCTGAATAAATTTAATTGATGTCCGGTGGTAATCGTAAAAGTGCATTCATGCGATAAAAGTTCGATATTTTGTTTCGTAGCATCTGAAATTTCAATATTTTGATACTGCTTTTTTAATGTTTCCACCAAAGGAACCCTGTTGGCATTATCAAAATTAGATTGTTTTTCACTAATCTGTTTTTCAAAGTTTTCCATAGTTGGAAAATGATTGTACAGCGGTTTTATTTCTGATTTTTGATCTAAATAATCTTGCATCAATTTAGAAAAATATCCGGAAGTTTGATAGCTGATACAGTCGGTAGGCATAATTTTGAATTTATTTTTGACAGCTGTAAATTTAATGAAAATATGCAGTTAAAAACGCTTTTAACGATTGCTTATGATTTGATTCTTGTTTTTTATTTTAAAGGGCAGATAATCAAGTTTTTAATTTTAAACTAATGTTTGATTTTTAAAACGTAAAAGATAGTGATTTTGTTAAATTACGCCATTGTTATGAAAGTAGTTAATATAAGTGTGAATTATTTGTAATGAAACTCTATTTTTGTAATCAAAAAAAAGATATATCTATTTTGCATGAGAAATAACCCAAATCAGGAGAATTCCTTACGACATGTTCTTTTTGGTTCTTTAATTGGAACCACAATTGAGTTTTTTGATTTTTATATTTATGCCAATGCAGCCGTATTGGTTTTTCCACAATTATTTTTTCCCGGAACAAGCAGTACAAATTCTACTCTTGAATCTTTAGCAACATTTTCGATAGCCTTTTTATCAAGGCCTTTGGGTTCTGCTATTTTTGGGCATTACGGAGATAAAATTGGGCGAAAAGTTACTTTAGTAGTCGCGTTGCTGACAATGGGATTGTCGACAATAGCAATTGGTTTTTTACCGGGATATGCCAGTATAGGAATTGCTGCGCCAATTTTGTTAATGTTGTGCCGATTTGGCCAAGGTGTTGGTTTAGGAGGCGAGTGGGGAGGCGCTGTATTACTGGCAATTGAAAATGCACCACCGCATAAACGTGCCTGGTATGGAATGTTTCCGCAATTGGGAGCGCCAATTGGATTGCTGCTTTCGGGCGGCACATTTTTAATCCTGACAGATACCATGACCGGTGAAGATTTTATGGATTATGGCTGGAGAATTCCGTTTATCGCAAGTTCGCTATTAGTACTAGTTGGGTTTTATATTCGTTTGAAGATTAGTGAAACTCCGGCATTCGAAAATTCTAAATTAGAACAGCAAGAAGTTAAAATTCCGTTTCTGACTTTAATAAAATCATATAAAAATCAATTGATTTTTGGTACTTTCTCAGCCATTACCACGTTTTTGGTTTTTTATTTAATGACCGTTTTTACGCTGAGCTGGGCTACTTCTGATTTGGGTTTTACCAAAAGAGATGCTTTACTGATTCAGTTGTTTTCGGTGTTGTTTTTTGCCATTTTTATTCCGGTTTCAGCTGTTGTTGCTGATAAAATAGGCCGTAGAAAAATATTAATTATCACTACTGCAGCTATTGCTGTTTTCGGGTTTTTCTTTTCATACTTTCTTAATTCTGGAAGTCCCGTTATGGTAACCGCCTTTGTTTGTATCGGAATGTCTTTAATGGGTTTTACTTACGGGCCATTAGGAACTTTTTTGTCTGAATTATTTCCCACCACTGTTCGTTATTCCGGCGCTTCGCTGACTTTTAATATGGCCGGTATTTTGGGCGCCGCATTTGCACCAATGATCGCCATCTGGCTGGCTAGTAAGTACGGTCTGAATTATGTAGGCTTTTATCTTACTCTAGCCGCTTTAATTTCTCTAATTTCATTTTTGGTGATTTCTAAAAAAGTGCATCAGTTTTAATTTAATGTTCTGAACCTTTATAAAATGGGCAGCAATGAAAATTGCTGCCCATTTTTTTTGCAGATTCCAAAAGTATTTAGATATTTGTCTAAATATATAAATATGAATGATATTTTTAAAGCATTAAATGATGCCACCCGAAGAGAAATTCTGGAGCTTTTAAAGCAGAATGACTTAACGGCCGGAGAAATTGCCGATGCTTTTAATATTTCGAAACCTAGCATTTCTCATCATTTGGATATTTTGAAACGTGCCGAATTAATTACTTCTGAAAAAAAGGGGCAATTCATTATTTACTCGATCAATACCACCATTATGGAAGATGTTTTGCAATGGATATTAACTTTTAAAAAATAAAAAATGAATTTAGAACTAAAAAAAGAGCTTCCAATTATTGGAATTGTTTTGATTCCGTTTGCGTATTTAGCATTTATTTGGAACAGCCTTCCGGAAAAAGTCCCAATCCATTGGAATATCGAAGGCAAAATTGACGATTGGGGAAGTAAATATTTCTTAATTATTTTGGTATTTATGCTGCCGGTTTTAATGTATGCCGTACTATTTGCAGCTGCAAAATTAGATCCTAAAAATAGGATTTCGTTAATGGGAAAAAAATTTTACCAATTAAAGTTTTTTATGGTGTTGTTCATGGCATTGCTGGCATTATTCTTTATTTATATCACAAAAAATCAATCTTTTTCAAGTCCAAATTTAATTTATGTTGTGGCTGGGATCTTAATAATGGTTTTGGGAAATTATTTTAAAGTGATTCAACCCAACTATTTTATCGGAATCAGGACTCCTTGGACACTCGAAAGTCAGGAGGTTTGGAAAGCTACACATGCTTTTGCTGGTAAACTTTGGTTTGCAGGCGGTTTGGTCATTATTTTAGGAGCGCTGATTTTTTCTGGTTTTATTTTCGCGAAAGCCTTTGTGACTATCGGAATTACTTTAGCATTTGTTCCCGTCGCATATTCTTTTATAAAATTCAGGCAATTGGAGAAAAAACAGGAAAAACTGTAACGCTTCGTAATCAATTAAAAATATTTAACTAATTCAAAATAAAAATGGTAAAAACAATACTTGTTATAATAACGGTGTTAACTTCTTTTTTAATGAAGGCGCAAGAGGTTTCTGGACAATGGAATGGACTTTTAAAAGTTCCGGGTATGCAGCTAAGAGTGGTTTTTAATATAACTAAAACCGGAAATACATATAGTGCCAAGATGGATAGTCCAGATCAGAAAGTGACAGGAATTCCTATCGAAAAAACGTCTTTTGAAAATTCAATTTTAAAATTGGAAGTTCCAAGTGCTCAAATTTCTTATGAAGGAACATTAAATAAAGACAATATTATTGTTGGAAAATTTACACAGAGAGGGCAGTCTTTCGAATTAAATTTATCAAAAGAAGCTATTCAGAAACAAGTTTACGCACGACCACAGGAGCCACAAAAGCCATATCCTTATTATACGGAAGAGGTGAAATTCGAAAATAAAACAGATAAGGTTGTATTGGCAGGAACTTTATCGATGCCTAAAAAAGAAGGGAACTTTCCAGCCGTTATTTTAATCACCGGAAGCGGACCACAAAACAGGGATGAAGAAGTACCAGTGCTCAGACATAAATCTTTCTTGGTATTGTCTGATTATTTGACTAAAAAAGGAATTGCTGTCTTACGTTTTGATGATCGCGGTGTTGGAGAATCTACCGGAGATTTTGCAAAAGCATCTACGATTGATTTTTCAAGAGATGTTCAGGCTGGAGTTGACTATTTGAAAACCAGAAAAGAAATCAACAAAGATAAAATTGGATTAATTGGTCATAGCGAAGGAGGTATAATTGCTCCAATCGTTGCAGGAAATTCAAAAGGAATTGACTTTATAGTTTTACTTGCTGCACCAGGTCTTCGTGGTGATAAATTAATATTGCTGCAAAAAGAGGTACTGGAAAGACAAGGTGGTGCATCTGAAGATGAAATTCAAAAAGGACAAGATATTTTTAAAGGTGCCTATGATATTATTATAGCTTCTTCTGTAAATGATGAAAATTTGAAAAAGAGTGTTGGCAGTTATTTTAATTCAAAATTGGATGAGGCTAGTGCAAAATCAATTACTGCCAGTATTACAAATAATTGGTTTTATACTGCTTTAAAAATGGATCCGGCAATGGCTTTAGCAAAAGTAAAATGTCCTGTTTTGGCTCTTAATGGCAGCAAAGATTTACAAGTTCCCGCCGAAGTTAATTTGGAAATTATTAAAAATACTTTAGCAAAATCGGGAAATAAAAAAGTGACAGCTAAGATTTTGCCTAACTTAAATCATTTGTTTCAGGAATGTAAAACAGGTTCGACAGATGAATACGGAACAATTGAACAAACATTTTCGCCAATAGCTTTAGAAGAAATTTCAAATTGGGTTTTATTGCAAACCAAGTAATAAACGTAATAATTTTAAAATGAATAAGGCTGTTTCATTTTTAGACAGCCTTATTTGTTTTATCGTTTTAAAGCAAAATGACCTCTAAATTCAGATCCGTTTAATCGCGTAGCGGTAAACCAGTAATCTGAAGCTGGTTGTGGCAAGCCAAGATAATTTCCATCCCAAGAAGTGTTTCTCATTAATTCCTTGATGAATTTTCCGTAACGATTGTATATTTTGATTCGGTTACTTGGCGCTAAATAAGCGAAATCTATTGTCCAGTGATCGTTATAACCGTCATTATTTGGTGTAAAGAATTTTGGATAAGGAAGATCATTTACAAAATTAATGCAATTGCCTTCCGTTGGTTCCAGAATGTTGATCTTAACCGGAATTCTGTCACTTTCGCAATTGCTGATCGTTTGTGAAGCGTAATACGTAATTCCGTTTTCAAGAATTGTTGTTTCAGATAAAGTGGTATTTGAAGATGCACTTTCATACCATTTTATGTTTTGTCCTGTAATATCTATATTTCTTTTTCCGGAATTAAATAAGGAAGTGTTTTTGCAGTTGTTGAACGTATAATTGGAGTCTTCTTTACCTCGTAAATATCATAAGAAAAGCCATTTTTTTTCAGTTGAACATTCAATCCGTTCGAATTCAATAAGTACTTTACGGCTATATTTGGTTTTCCTTTTTGGTCAGTAATCTGACCATTGTTTTCTTTGAAGGCTATAGATTGATTTTTATTTTGAGAAAATAAAAGAACTGTAAATAGTAAAGAAATTAAAAGTAATTTTTGCTGCATAGGTTTGTCTCGGATAGCGACAAATGTAATTAAATATCTACAAAATAAAGTCAAAAACTCAAAACCCTGCGCAATAAAATCTTTTCCTAAAAAGTCCCCAAATATCCCGTATTTTTGCAAAAAAAATATTTCTTTTGAAAACCAAACTCTTCGTCATCACGCCTCCTTTTACACAGCTGAATACGCCATATCCGGCAACGGCTTATATAAAAGGATTTTTGAATACCAAAAATATAGAATCGGTTCAGGCTGATTTGGGTATTGATGTGATATTGGAATTATTTTCAAAAAAAGGACTAATAGATTTGTTTCAGGTTTCAGGTTCAAAGTTTCAAGTTTTAGTTTCTGAAATCTCCGATAATTCAAAACGTATTTTTGCTTTACAAGAAGAATACATCAAAACTATTGATGCTGTAATTCAGTTTTTACAAGGGAAAAACCCGACTTTGGCTTTGCAGATTTGTCAGGAAGATTTTCTGCCCGAAGCTTCTCGTTTTGCACAGTTAGAAGAACTTGATTGGGCTTTTGGCTCGATGGGAACTCAGGATAAAGCAAAACACCTGGCAACTTTATATCTCGAAGATATTTCCGATTATATTGTAGAATGTGTCGACGAAAATTTTGGCTTCAGCCGATATGCCGAACGTTTAGGCAGAAGTGCCAATTCTTTTGATGAATTATATGGTGCTTTACAACAAGAACCAACTTATATCGATTCGATTTTAATTTCGATTTTAAAAGAAAAAATAGAAAGCGTAAAACCCACTTTCTTTTTAATTTCTGTTCCCTTTCCGGGGAATTTATACAGTGCATTTCGATGTGCGCAATGGGTCAGACAAAACCATCCCGAAATAAAAATTTCAATGGGAGGCGGTTTCCCTAATACCGAATTGCGCTCGCTCTCAGATAAACGCGTTTTCGAATTCTTCGATTTTATTACTTTGGATGATGGAGAAGTTCCAATAGAAGAGTTAATCTTCAATTTAGAAAATCCAAATTCCAATTCTTATAAAAGAACATTTTTACTAGAAAACGGAGAAGTAGTCTACAAAAATAATTCCCTAAAACACGATTACAAACAAGCATTCGTTGGTACGCCGGATTATTCAGATTTGCCTTTGGATAAATACATTTCGGTGATCGAAATCGTAAATCCAATGCACAGAATGTGGAGCGACGGACGCTGGAATAAACTCACCATGGCGCACGGCTGTTATTGGGGAAAATGCACTTTCTGTGATATTTCATTAGATTATATAAAGGTTTATGAACCTGTTGCAGCCAATTTGTTATGCGATAGAATGGAAGAAATGATGCTGCAAACCGGGCAGAATGGTTTTCATTTTGTCGACGAAGCAGCACCGCCCGCATTGATGCGCGCTTTGGCGCTTGAAATTTTACGCAGAAAATTAGCCGTAACATGGTGGACCAACATCAGGTTCGAAAAGAGTTTTTCTAAAGATTTGTGTTTACTCTTAAAAGCTTCAGGCTGTATTGCCGTTTCCGGAGGTTTAGAAGTTGCCTCTGATCGATTATTAAAATTAATAGACAAAGGCGTTACCGTAGAACAAGTAGCAAAAGTGACCCGAAATTTCACCGAAGCCGGAATCATGGTGCATGCGTATTTAATGTACGGATATCCAACACAAACCATTCAGGAAACCATTGACAGTCTCGAAATGGTGCGTCAGTTGTTTGAAGCTGGAATTTTACAATCAGGATTCTGGCATCAATTTGCGATGACGGCGCACAGTCCGGTTGGATTGTATCCGGAGAAATTTGGCGTTACAAAAGCAACGGAAGCAATTGGAACTTTCGCCAATAACGATATCGATTATACCGACTCTACCGGAATCAATCATGATAAATTCAGTTTTGGATTAAAGAAATCACTCTTCAATTTCATGCACGGAATTTGTCTTGATTATGAATTGCAGGATTGGTTCGATTTTAAAATTCCAAAAACAAAGATCGACCCGTATTTTATTTTCAATGCCCTTGAAGAAGAAAATGATTTTGCAACAAAACCAAATGCAAAAGTCGTTTGGTTAGGAGGAAAACCTTCTGTAGAACATTTTACAAAATCTAAAAAAGGAAATACATGGGAAATGATGACTTTTACTTTTCATGATAAAAAAGAAAGCTTCAACATTCAAACCAATAAAAAAGAAGGTGAATGGTTAATAGCAATTTTGACTAAAATAACGATTGCAAACTCGAAAAACTATACTTTTCAGGAAATAAAAGCAGATTTCGAAACCGAATTAGATGATTTCGAATTGTTCTGGTATTCAAAGCCTGTTACTATTTTACGAGAATTTGGGTTGTTAGTTTTGTAATTTATTTTAAGATTATTCTTATTTTTATTTAAAAATAGCATCTTAATAAAATATGCTCTTTCAAGAAGGCTTTCATACGTACTACATCTATATTTTAACAAATAAACCTAAAACAGTTTTCTATACAGGAGTAACTAATAATTTGAGAAAAAGGTTAAATCAGCATCAGGAAAATATTTTATCGCATAATAAGACATTTGCTTCAAAGTATAATGTTCAGTTTTATTATACTATGAAAAATTCACTTGGATTCACGAGGCGATTGCTCGTGAAAAGGAAATTAAGGATTGGAGAAGAGAGAAAAAAATAGAGTTGATAAAAACAATTAATTCTGATTTTGAGTTTTTGAATTACTTGTTTGAATAGGGTTGCGGAGCTAACTCTTTCATAGGATTGAAAAACTTCATGATTGACTTTTGCTAATCTTTGTCGAGCTGCTTGCGGGGATTCCTCGTTCCTCGGAATGACAAACTGGATGTAAACACTTGATTTGTTAATTAAATTATTGACAAAGTAACCAAAAAGTATGTCATTCCGAGGAACGAGGAATCTCCGCAAGAAGCTCGACGAAGATTAGTAAGCAAAGAGTTAAAAAAAAATAAAATCAATACTCTACAAAAGTCCCATCATCAGGAACATCAGTTTTAGATAAAAGATTATTTTCCAGTAAGGCTCTTTTCAATTGCTCCCTAGTAGTTGGGCAATGATTTAAAGCTTCTAAATGATTGGCGAAAACCTTTCCTGGCGCTAGCGCTGTAAATTTCAAAATATCGTTCATCCGCATTAATAAAGGCTGACCAATATCTAATCTTGCGGTACCGCACGCCACAGTGGCAATATCAGGTTTGAGCTCAACTAAAACTTTTTGAACATCATCTGTAAATATAGTATCAGAGCTGATGTAAATCGATTTTTCATGGGCAAGTTCAATGTAAAAACCCATTACATTTCCCATCAATTTGGCTATAAATCCGTAGCCGTGAAGAGCCGGAATTCCAATAATTCTTCCGTCTAAAAAAGGCTGCGGTTCCCAATAATTCAGGGTCTGAACAATGTTTAAACCTCTTTTAGATAATGCTTTTTCATCTTTAGAACTGCAGATTACAGGAATGCTCTTTCGTCTTAAAAATACTTCTCCTGCCTTATCGATATGATCCGGATGCAAATGTGTAATCAGGCAATGCGTAACTTTGCTTAAAATTTCCCTGCTGTTTTTAGGCAGAAAAACCAAAGGATTTCTTTTGGCATTATATCGAAAGAAAGTAAAAGGCGGAATCGTTTTTCTTTTGCCCAGCATCGGATCTATTAAAATCACATGTAGATCCGTTTCAATAACTAAAGTGGCATTTCGTAAATGATGTAATTTCATATCGCAGAAAATTAGATATTAAAAATACAAAATTTTAATACAATAAAAGTCAATAAATTACATCGTAAATCGAAACCCAATTCCATGCAGGTTTTCAATAGCAATACCTTCTTCGTTAATCAAAATTTTACGAAGACGTGAAATAAAAACATCCAGACTGCGCCCCATAAAATAATCGTCGTCTCCCCAAAGTGAGGTTAAAATCTGTTCTCTTTTCAGGACTTTATTTTTGTTATCCAGAAATAATTGCAGTAATTCAGCTTCGCGCTGCGTTAGGCTGACTTTTTCATTTTCATTAAAAAGAATAAAATTTTTAGTATCAAATTGGTATTTTCCAATTTCATAAACAGATTTTTCGAGTTGATTGGTTTTTTGCGAGCGTTTTAGGAAAATCTCAATTTTCAGCAGTAATTCTTCGATGCTGAAAGGTTTTACCAAATAATCATCAGCACCCAGACGCAGACCTTTTATACGATCTTCTTTTAAAGTTTTGGCCGAAAGAAAAATAATCGGAACATCAGTATTGATTTTTCTGATGGCTGCTGCCAATTCAAAACCGTCCATTTTTGGCATCATAATATCAAAAATACAAATGTCAAAATCTTCTTTTTTGAAGGTTTCCAAACCCAGTTTTCCATCAGGACAATGAATGACTTCGTAATTATTTTGTTCTAAATTATCTTTGGTTAAAAACGCTAAGGTTTCATCGTCTTCGGTATAAAGTATTCTGAATTGTTTCATTTTTTATAAGGAATTGACAAAGTTACGGTTATACCTTTTGCTGCATTATTTTCGGCTTTTATTTTCCAGTTCTGCAGGCTGCAGATTTCTTTTACATAATACAGCCCAAGACCAAAACCGTTGACTTCATTGCTTTTCTCGTTTGGAGCACGGTAGAATTTATCAAAGATAAAAGAAATATTTTTAGCACCAATTCCAATTCCGTTATCAATAAAAGCCAATTTTAAAACCTGATTTTCCAGTGCAATCTCAATCGTGATGTCAGGTTTTTCAGCACAGTATTTCACGGCATTATCAAGCAGATTGTAAACCAGATTATTAAAGTGAAAAACATCGGTTTCTATTTGATATTCTGTCGAATCAGTTTCAATTTTAACAACTCCTTCGGGATATTTTAAACGTATATTTTCAATCGTTTCTTCAATAATCGGAACAATAAAAATTATTTCTTTCTTTAATTCCAACGGCGTATAATCTGATTTGGCAATGTTTAAAATTTTCTCAATATGATTGTTGAGTTTATTACTCTGGTTGATGATAATGTCAGTATAAGTATGCAGCTTTTTATCCTGTTTTATTGGGTTTTGCTCGATTAAGTATTTCGAAGCTATTAAAATAGATGACAATGGGGTTTTAAATTCGTGTGTCATATTATTGATGAAATCCCGCTGCAATTCAGAATATTTTTTTTGCTGTAAAAGGGTGAAAATGGAATACACGTAAATCAGCAAAATCAAAATCAAAGCGATCGAAAGTATAAACCAAAAACGCATTGAACTGAATAAATAGGAAGTTTCATTTGGGAAACGAACTGCAAAATAATACACTAAGTTTTTATGTTTTGGGAAATAAACAGACTGCTTTACTTTTCCTTTTTCAGAAAAAGAAATATAATTTCCGTACACCATTTCGTCGCTCTGGCAATTGTACATCGCATATTCAAAATCTGTCGTAATATTCATTTTTTTGAATTCTGTCCTCAAATAAAACTCTAAAATATCAGGCTCAAAATCGTTGTCGATATTTACGATATAATAATCATTTGCCACTTTCTGAACCGGATTTTGAGCCGGCAGTTCGTGGTTCGTGCCTTCGTATAATTTTTTAGCCACTTCCAGCAATGCGATATGCGTTTTCTGGCTCAGCTTTTTCTGTTCTAAGTTAAAAGCTTCTTTTGTCCAGAGCAATTGCGCTACCAAAATGCTGATAATGGCGGCCAATCCTAAGATAATGATACTATTGAGTTTGTTGATTTTCAAAAATAATGACTTTTATAAAGTGTAATATTAGTCAAATTTAGACTTAAAAACACCCATTAACAAGTCATTAACAAAGATTTGAAAGTGCTTAACAGCGATTTGATTTTGTCTGAATTACTTTTGAAATATAAAATCGAACTATAAACCATTAATATATAAACCTATGAAAATGATTAAAATTTCAATGTTGGCTTTAGCTTTAAGCTTAATGTCTTTTTCGGCAATTGCGCCTGTAAAATCTTTAGTTTCTGAAACTCCAAAAGTGGAGGCATTAACTGCAGCATCTATTGTATGGAAAACGGAAACTATTGATGTCGGACAAATCCCGCAGGGAACTCCAAAAGCAATTGTTTACGAATTTAAAAATACCGGAAAAACAGCAGTTGTCATTACAAATGTTCAGGGATCTTGCGGCTGTACAGCGACAGATTATACAAAAGAGCCAATTTTACCTGGAAAATCTGCAAAAGTAACTGCAACTTACAATGCAGCAAACAAAGGAGCTTTCACAAAAACAGTGACAGTAACAACAAGCGCAGAAACAACACCAAAAATCCTGACTTTAAAAGGAACGGTGATTTAAAAATAAAAGGGTTGGTTATAAAGAGAAAACTCCAAATATGTAATGTATTTGGAGTTTTTTTATGCTTTTTGCTAAAGCAGATTTAGATCGTAAAATGAGTATAAAATTTTTTATAAAAGGCTTGTTTTACGGAAAACTTTTCTATTTTTATTAAAAAAAATATTATGAAAATTTTGTACCCTCTGGTTGCTGCTGTCCTTCTTTTTTCTGTGGTTTCTTGTAAAAAATCTGAAAAGAAAATAGAAGAATCAAAAACTGCAGTCAAAGTGGTTCCTGAACTTAAAATTAAGATTGACAGCGCTGGTATTAATGCTTTTTATGCAGCTTATCCTAAATTAGCCAAATTTCAAACACAAGTTCTGGCTTTGTATCAAAAGAAAAATTCTACTCAACTGTGGCTGGATAATAAGGGTGTAGTAGAATTTGGAAACACATTATTTAATAAATACAAAGGATTAGAAGAAGAAGGTTTGAAAGCCAATTTTCCATACAACGAAAAAATCAGTCCTATCTTCGAAAATACAGCTGAAAATAAATTATCAAAAGCCGATACTGATTTGATGATCACGAACTTGTATTTTTATTATGTACAAAAAGTTTCCGGCGTTGATGAAAAAACGACAAAATCATTAGAATGGCTTCTGCCCCGAAAAAAGGTAAATTATCAGGTTTTTTCAGATTCAATTCATAAAAAATCTACCATCAACGATGATAAAAAAAGCAAAATGTTCAGCCAGTATTACAAACTTCGTGATGCACTTCATCAATACAGGGAAATAGAAAAAAAAGGAGGCTGGAAAAATATTGAAACTAACGAAGATTTTAAAAGTTTAAAGAAAGGCGATTCTGCACTTGCTGTTTTACAAATCCGAGAAAGATTATTCATCACCGGAGAACTTAAAGAAAACAATAAAAGTCAGGTATTTGATGATAGTTTAGTAAGTGCTGTCAAAACTTTCCAGCTGCACAATGGAAATATCGTGAACGGAAAAATTGCAAAAGAACATATTGCAGCAATGAATATTCCGGTTTCGGATAGAATCAAAACCATTATTGCCAATATGGAGCGCTGCAGATGGATTGATCCTGAACTCGAAAAAGGAAAAGAATTCATAGAGGTTAATATTCCTGAGTTTAAATTGTACTTAATCCGTGATCATGAAATTGTTTTTATTTCGCCGGTGGTGGTAGGAAAGGCCATGACAAAAACCGTTGTTTTCAGCGGGATGATGAATAATATTGTTTTTAGTCCGTATTGGAATGTTCCGACCAGTATTATCAATAAAGAGATAAAACCCGGAATGGCGAAAAACAAGAATTATTTGGCACAAAAAAATCTGGAATGGAATAATGGTTCAGTGCGACAACTTCCCGGAAAAAACAATTCTCTTGGTTTGGTGAAATTCTTATTCCCAAATTCAAACAACATCTACCTGCACGATACGCCTGCAAAAAGCTTGTTCGAAAGAGAAAGCAGAGCGTTCAGCCACGGCTGCGTGCGTGTAGCAAAACCAAAAGAACTGGCAGTCGAACTTTTAAAACGAGACCCATCCTGGACTCCCGCAAGAATAGATAAAGCAATGCACGCCGGAAAAGAAAACTGGGTGAGCTTAAAAAAGAAAGTGCCCGTTTATATCGGATATTTTACGTGCTGGGTAGACCGAAAAGGGAACCTGAATTTCTACAAGGATATTTATAATCGAGATGAGAGCCTGATAAAATTAGTGACAGAAGAATAATTAAAATAAGAATCAGGAGCTGTTTCCAGCTGTCCGCTTGTATCTTTTTATTTTTAAAGAAAAAATAAAAAGGATACCGCTTCCATCTGGGCTAGGGCTTTACGTTTCTTAAGAGCCGATTATTTACTCAAAACATCAATACATTTATAAAATCGGTTGGTATAATGTTCCGTATCAAGCGAGGTGATCGTAACGCTGCTTACCTTTCCTGAAGAAGCATGAATAAATTTTGACTGCATTCCGTTGGCTTCGCAGATGATTCCGAGATGCCCAATTATAGTTTTGTCTTTATAGCCATAAAAAACTAAAATATCTCCCACTTTAAAATCGTCGGGATTTAGTTGTTTACCAATATTTTTATATTCGCCCGAACTTCTGGGTAATGCTACATCAAAATGATGAAAAACATAACTGACAAAACCAGAACAGTCAAATCCTTTATTAGGATCATTTCCTGCATATAAATAAGGCGTTCCCAAATAATTTTTAGCATAAGCAGCAAGAGCCTCTCTGTCAACTTTACTGTTAGATTCTTTCGTTTGAACGGGTACTGTTTTATGCTCTTTTTCGCAAGTGAAAGAGGAGCATAAAACTGCAGATAAAAATACTATAGAGAAACGTAATTTCATTTGATGAAGATTATTGGGGTTGAATCTATAAAGATAGTTCGTTGCTTTTGAATATCAAAGACATAAACTGACATGAATTGTAAGAATAAGTAATAAAATTCAGAAAGTTGATGTGGTTATGTGGTGTTTTTTTATTGCTTTTTGATGTTTTAGTATCTTTATCTATACTTCAATTCAAATATATTTGTGAATCGTATTTATATTTAACAAATAAATTATGTTTCTCAAAAAAATATCTTTTTTAATTTCGTTTTTCCTGATTTCAGTTGTTGCTGTTGCACAAAGTACGAGCAGCACTTTTTTATATGCAGGCCGTATCGAAAAACTTCAAAACGATCATGTTGTTTTAATCGGAACAGCTTCTTCTGTTGCTTTCAATTTTACAGGAAATGAGTGTTCAATTTCACTTCAAAGCGTTGATTCTTATGAACATCATAATTATGTTTCCTTAGTTTTAGATGGGAAATACATCGGTAAAATAAGAATTGAAAAAGGCGCGATGCAATCTTTTCCAATAAAAATAACGTCAAATAAAAAAGTGCATCAGTTAGAGATTTACAAAAATACAGAAGCGCACAGCGGCGGGATTTTATTTGCCGGAACAACTGCAAAACTCACTTCAATTTCCTCAAAAAAGAAAAAGAAAATAGAATTTATTGGCGATTCCATTACGTGTGGCGCAGCAAGCGATCCGTCGGATGTTCCGTGTGATCAGGGAGAATATATGGACCATCATAATAGTTATTATGCCTACGGGCCAACACTTTCGAGAGCCATTGGTGTTGATTATTTGGTAAGTTCTGTTTCAGGAATCGGAATGTACCGCAACTGGAATGACGAAAATAAAGACGAAGCGATCATGCCCGATGTGTATCAGAATTTGTATTTGACAAAAGACAGCTCTAAACCTAAATATGATTTTGCTTTTCAGCCCAATATAATCAGCATTGCCTTAGGAACCAATGATTTTTCCGGAGGTGATGGCAAAAAAGAACGCCTGCCTTTTAATGCCGAAAAATATGTTTCGAATTACATCAATTTTATAAAAATGCTGTATGAACACAATCCGAATGCGCAGCTTGTAATTACCAATAGTCCAATGGTTGGCGGAGAAAACGCGGTTGTTTTTGAAAATTGTCTGAACAAGGTAAAAAACGCTTTCGCAGAAGACAAATCGCATAAAGAAATTCAAATTTTTAAATTCAAACCAATGACGCCACATGGCTGTTTAGGACATCCTGATGTGGCAGATCAAAAAGTGATGGCCGATCAATATGCTCCGTTTTTAAAAAAGCTGCTAAATGAGAAATAATATATTTAAGTTTGCTTTCTTTCTATTGATTTCCGGTACTATGATGGCAAACGTTTCCCTTCCGAACATTTTTGGCGATAATATGGTTTTACAGCGCAATTCTGAAGTGAAAATTTGGGGTTGGGCGAGTCCAAAAGAAGAAATTAAATTAGTTTCGAGCTGGAACAATCAGGAATATAAAGTGGTGGCCAACAATCAGGCGCAATGGGAACTGAAGATCAAAACTCCGGAAGCAGGAGGCCCTTTTACGATTTCGATAAAAGGATATAATGAAGTCATTCTAAAAAATATTTTAATTGGAGAAGTCTGGATTTGCGCCGGACAATCGAACATGGAAATGTCAGCAAGCTGGGGAATTGACGATGGAGAAGAGGAAGTGAAAAATGCTGCGAATCCGAATATTCGATTTTTCACGGTTTCAAAATCTACAGCCTTAAATCCTCAAAATAATGTATTGGGAAATTGGACAGAATCTACTCCCGAAACCATGAAAAACTTTAGCGCGATTGGCTATTTCTTTGCCAAACGCCTGAGAGAAGATTTAAAAAATGTGCCCATCGGATTGATTTCTTCGAATTGGGGAGGAACGCCAGCCGAAATCTGGATGCCGGAAGAAGTCATAAATAATGATCCAGTTTTATTAGAAAATGCCAAAAAACTAAACGAGCAGGAATACGGACCAAGACAACCGGGTCGGGCTTACAATGCCATGATTTACCCAATCACCGGCTTTAAAATTGCCGGAACTTTGTGGTATCAAGGAGAATCGAATGTGGGTTCTTTGGTTTATGATAAAACATTATCGGCTTTGATTAAGTCTTGGCGAAAAGTCTGGAATGACGAATTTCCTTTTTACTTCGTTCAGATCGCGCCTTATAAAACCGGAAGCAATAATTTCTCTAATGTTACGGTTAGAAATTCGCAAAGAAAAATTTTAAATGAAGTTTACAAAACCGGAATGGTGCTGACTTCTGATATTTCGGATACGATTGATATTCATCCTAAAAATAAAAAATCAGTTGGAGTTCGTCTGGCAAATCTTGCTTTAGCAGATGTATACCAAACTAATAAAAATCTGGTCAACGGACCGCTTTTTAAAGCTATTCAAATTGAAAAAAATAAAGCGATAGTTTCTTTTGATTTTGCAGAAGGATTGTATTTTAAAGATAAAACTTCCAATCAGTTTGAACTGGCCGGAGCCGATGGCGTTTTCTATCCGGCAGAAGCTTCGATTAAAAATAATGAAGTGATTCTGACCAGCAAAAAAGTGTCAGTTCCTGCAAAAGTGAGATTTGCATGGGGAAATACAATACAATCGGATTTGTTTAATAAGGCAAATTTACCGGCTTCTTGTTTTACGTCAGAATTTTAGATTTTAGTCCCGAAGCGTCAGAATAGATTTTTTGTAAGTTCGACTGAAAGGAGAAATCACACTAGAAACTCCGCATAGAATGTCGCTAATCTTTGTCGAATCGCGAGTGTGATTTCTCCTGTCAGTCGAAATGACAAGAGTGTGTCTTTTGAAACCGAGTTTGCGTGAGGGATAGCAGTGGAAAGCCCACAGCCTGACGAAGGAAGTGCGAGGACTTGAAACGGATAGCCCGACCCGGAGGGACACGCCCAAAAGAAACTTATTATCTCAGAACCTTAGAACCTTAAAAAAACATGAAAAATAAAAAAATAATAACTATTGGGATTTTCGCCCTGTTTACTGTTGGAAATATGAATGCACAAAAAAAGCCCTATCTTGATAAAAACAAAACGATTGAAGAACGCATAAATTTACTTTTACCATTAATGACGCTGGAGGAAAAAGTGGGGCAGATGAACCAATACAACGGTTTTTGGGATGTGACGGGACCAGCGCCAAAAGGCGGCACTGCCGAGTTGAAATACGAACATTTGAGAAAAGGCTGGGTGGGAAGCATGCTGACGGTTCGCGGCGTGAGAGACGTGCGTGCCGTACAGAAAATCGCGGTGGAAGAAACGCGATTGGGAATTCCGTTAATTATTGGTTTTGATGTAATACACGGTTATAAAACGTTAAGCCCGATTCCGCTGGCAGAAGCGGCGAGCTGGGATTTGGAAGCGATTAAAAAGTCGGCGGCAATTGCAGCAGATGAAGCTTCGGCATCCGGAATTAACTGGACTTTTGGACCCAATGTCGATGTAGCGAATGATGCGCGCTGGGGACGTGTGATGGAAGGTGCGGGTGAAGATCCGTATTTGGGAAGCAAAATCGCGACTGCGCGAGTTCATGGTTTTCAGGGAGAAACTATTGGCGATTTGGCTAAAGTAAATACGATTGCGGCTTGTGCGAAACATTTTGCGGCTTACGGTTATGTTGAAGCGGGATTGGAATATAATATTGTTGATATTAGTAATTCTAAATTGTACAATTCGGTTTTACCGCCTTTTGAAGCAACGGTGGAAGCCGGAGTTCGTACGTTTATGAACTCGTTTAATACGTTAAATGGTGTTCCGGCAACGGGAAATGTTTTTTTACAAAGAGACATTTTAAAAGGAAAATGGAAGTTTGACGGATTTGTAATTTCTGATTATGCTTCGATTCGCGAAATGATCGCGCACGGTTACGCCAAAGACGAAGCTGATGCGACGGCAAAAGCTGTGAATGCAGGTTCTGATATGGATATGGAATCTTATTTATACGTGGCGAAATTGGTTGATTTGGTAAAAGCAGGAAAAGTAAAAGAAGCCTTAGTTGATGATGCCGTTCGAAGAATTTTGCGTGTAAAATTTGAGCTAGGTTTATTTGATGATCCGTACCGATATTGTGATGAAAAACGTGAAAAAGAAGTGGTGGGAAGTAAAGCCAACAATGATGGCGTTTTGGACATGGCGAAAAAATCTATCGTTTTATTGAAAAACGAAAAGAATTTATTGCCGTTAAAAAAATCAGGACAAAAAATCGCTTTGATTGGTGCTTTGGCAAACGATAAAAACAGTCCGTTGGGAAGCTGGAGAATTGCGGCTTCTGATGATACTGCGGTTTCTGTTTTAGAAGGAATGCAGCAATATAAAGACAACCAATTGACTTTTGAAAAAGGAGTGGATTTGCTGTCACAAAAAGCAACTTTTTTAACTGAAACTGTTTTCAATACATCCGATAAAAGTGGTTTTGAAGCGGCAAAAACGGCTGCAAAAAACGCTGATGTTGTGGTAATGGTTTTAGGAGAATATGGCTTTCAAAGTGGTGAGGGAAGAAGCAGAACCGACTTGAATCTGCCAGGATTGCAGCAAGAATTATTAGAGGAAATTTATAAAGTGAATCCGAATGTAGTTTTGGTTTTAAATAACGGTCGTCCGTTGAGTATTCCGTGGGCTGCAGAACATGTACCGGCAATTGTTGAGGCTTGGCATTTGGGAACACAAACAGGAAATGCCGTTGCGCAGGTTTTATACGGTGATTATAACCCAAGTGGAAAACTGCCAATGTCTTTCCCAAGAAATGTAGGTCAGGTTCCGATTTATTATAACAAATACAGTACAGGAAGACCAATTGACAGTGATAAAAACGTTTTTTGGTCGCATTATATGGATGTGGAAAAAACACCTCAGTTTTCGTTTGGTTTTGGTTTGAGTTACACTAAATTTGATTATAAAGACTTGAAAATAAATAAAACTGCTTTTGCAAAAGGAGAAAAAGTTCAGGTGAGTGTTGACGTTACAAACTCTGGAAACTACGACGGGAAAGAAGTGGTTCAATTGTATATTCATGATGAATTTGCAAGTATCATTCGCCCCATAAAAGAGTTAAAAGGTTTTGAATTGGTGAACCTGAAAAAAGGAGAAACCAAAACTGTTTCTTTTACATTAACGGATAAAGAACTTGGTTTTTATGATAATGAAGGAAATTATTTAGTTGAACCGGGAACTTTCAAAATTATGGTGGGAGGAAGTTCTGATAAAGGTTTGGAGAGTGGTTTTGAGATAAAAGACTAAAAATTTAATCTCGCAAAGGCGCAGAGAGTCGCAAAGGTTTTTTTGAATAGCCTCCAGTTTTAACTGGAGGTGTAAGATTTAAGTTTATAAAGGCTTTAGCCAAACTATTAAAAGTTTGGCTAAAGCCTTTATAGTTCGTTTATATTTCATCCAGCTAAAGCTGTACGCTATTGAAAACTTAAAACTCAAAGAAAATCAAAAAAACTTTGCGACTCTGCGCCTTTGCGAGATTAAAAAAAAGCAGCTTTATTTATTACTTTTTTTTACCTTTAAAACCTATTAAAACTCCAACTATTAAATTAAAAAAATGAAATATAACAGATGTGGAAAAAGCGGGTTACTATTACCTGAGATTTCTTTGGGATTGTGGCATAACTTCGGATCCGTAGATAATTTTAATAATGCGGAAAGTATTGCTGTAGAAGCTTTTGATAAAGGTATTACGCATTTTGATCTGGCCAATAATTACGGGCCTGTTCCGGGTTCTGCAGAAACTAATTTTGGTAAAATTCTCTGGCATAATTTTCAGGGCAATCTGCGTGATGAAATTATTATTTCGACAAAAGCCGGCTACACCATGTGGGATGGACCTTATGGCGATTGGGGTTCTCGTAAATACTTATTATCAAGTTTAGACCAGAGTTTAAAAAGAATGAAAGTCGATTATGTCGATATTTTTTATTCACACCGCCCAGATCCTGAAACGCCCATTGAAGAAACTATGATGGCGCTGGATCACGCTGTTAGAAGCGGCAAAGCGTTGTATGTCGGTATCAGTAATTATTCGGCGGAACAGACTCGTGTTGCGGTTGATGTTTTAAAACAATTGGGAACGCCGTGTTTGATTCATCAGGCAAAATATTCAATGTTAGAACGTTGGGTTGAAAATGGTTTGTTGGATGTTCTGGAAGAAAAAGGCGTAGGCTGTATTGCCTTTTCACCTTTGGCACAAGGACTTTTGACGGATAAATATCTAAAAGGGATTCCGGAAAATTCAAGAGCGCATAATCCGAATGGACATTTGAAAGAAGATGAGGTTACGGCAGAAAGAATTCAGAAATTAGTGCAGCTGAATGAAATTGCACAAAACAGAAACCAATCTTTGGCACAAATGGCCTTGGCCTGGCTGCAAAAAGACAAACGAATTACATCGGTTTTAATTGGCGCGAGTTCGGTAAAACAGTTGTGCAATAATATTGATTGTTTGCAAAATACTGAGTTTACAACAGATGAATTGAATGCGATTGAAAATATTTTATCTTAATATCAAACCTAACAGGTTTTAAAAACCTGTTAGGTTTCTGTTTCTACCTTTTTAAATTACTTTATAATCATCGCCAATCCACCGCCGCTCGCCAATCGATATTTCAATTTCGTTGTCGAATCAACGGTTACAATTTCTTTTTTATAATCGGTTGCAGCTTTGTCGGCGTTTAAACCATCTGAGAAAACCTCGGCTTGTAATTTTTTGCCTTTTTCAAGGAAAGAAAAGTCAATTGTAATATCTCTGGAATCCCAATTGGTGATGGCGCCTAAATACCAAGTATTTCCTTTTCTTCTGGCAATAGAAACAAACTTTCCAACTTCACCATCCAACGCAATGGTTTCATCAAAAGTGGTCGGAACTTTAGCAATAAAATCAGTACTTTCTTGTGCCGCCATAAAAGCAGTCGGACTGTCGGCCATCATTTGCAAAGGCGCTTCAAAAATAGTGTAAAGTGCCAATTGATGACATCTCGTTCCCTGACTCATTGGGTTAGAATGGCTTGGTTTGAATTCGCTTTTTATTGCATTTCGCATTGCACCGGGCGTATAATCCATCGGACCTGCCATCATTCGGATAAACGGAATTGTCGTATCGTAAAGCGGAACATCATCATTTGGTGTCCATTTATTGTTTTCTAATCCTTTTACGCCTTCAAAATTTAAAATATTGGGATACGTTCGCTGAATGCCGGTAGGTTTGTACATACCGTGAAAATCAATAATCAATTTATGATTGGCTGCTTTTTGTGCAATATCATAAACCGAATTCACCATTTTAGCGTCGTCACGATCTATAAAATCCACTTTAAAACCTTTCACTCCCAATTTGGCATAATTCGCAAAAACAGCTTCGGTGTTGTCGTGTATAGCCATCCAGGAAGCCCACAAAATAATACCCACGTTTCGTTCTTTCGCGTAGGCGATTAAAGCTTCTAAATCAACATTTGGATTGTGTTTCATAATGTCGGTTTCAACACTCCATCCTTCATCCAAAACCACATATTCGACTTTATTTTTAGAAGCAAAATCGATATAATATTTATACGTCTGCGTATTAATTCCAGCCTTAAAATCAACATTGTAAATATTCCAGTCGTTCCACCAATCCCAAGCCACTTTTCCGGGTTTTATCCAGGAAATGTCTTTTATTTTTGAAGGTGAAGCCAATTTCTGAACCATATCATTATTGGCTAAAGCAGCATCATTTTCAGAAATGACAATGGCTCGCCACGGAAAAGTTCTGGTACCTTTTGTTTTAACCAAATAATCGGCTCTTTCTGTAATTAATTTGTTGAGGTAATTAAACCCGCCGTTGGTTTCCTGCAGGGGATATTTAGAAAAGCGAGATTCAAATCCAGACTTTGACGCGTTATTCGTAACAAACAATCCCGGATAATCTTCTAAATCTGCTTCTAAAAAAACCGCTTTTTTGTGGTTTTTATAATCAATTAAAAAAGGTAAAAAAGCTAAAGTGTCTTTAGTAAATTCACTGATTTTTTTGTTTTCATAATGCGATTCAAACGATGAAATATATTGGTCTTTCGGATTTCTTAAATCGCGAACATAAGGCATTAAAGTATTGTAATCCTGATCAAAATTCAACGAAACTTCTTCTGATTTTACTGTAATATCTTTTTTCTTTTTAGTAATAAAGCGATAGGCAGCACCATCATCAAAAACACGATATTCAAGGCTGAAATCATTTTTAAAATTCAAAGTCAGTTGATTGTAATTATTTTGAACCGATTTCTTTTTGTAAAGTGGCGTTTCAAATGAATTATTTACCGTTTCTTTTTTTGAATTTAAAACAACCGCGTTTTTTCCTAAAACAATATTTTCGTCTAAAGTCAAAGACATTTCCGATGGAGCCAAAATCACATCGTTTTCATGTGTGATTGTCCAGCTGATTTTATCAGTAACCGAAATCTTAATTTGAATTTTTCCGTTTGGAGAATTCATTGTAAAGTCTTGTTTTTTCTGTGCAAAACAGAGGTTTACGAATACCAAACAAAAAAGAATAAATGTATTTTTCATGTTGTGTTTTTTCATCAAGTTTTGATTTTGGTTATTCTGTAGAGACGCACTGCAGTGCGTCTACGCCCAGTTTACGTTGCGTATATTCGTTACGCATAAGACGCACTGCGGTGCGTCTCTACAAAAAACCGGGATGAATTCTATTCTATTCTTTCAATTGTAAATTGTGTTTTTTTACAATCTCTAAAGTCGATTTATCAGAAGAAAAAACCGAATTCAAACCCTGAGGTTCCTGCGGAGGATCGGTCGTTAACGGATCTCCGGGATTCCATTTGCCATCTTTGTTAATTGCTTTTCCTTCACCTCCAAATCCCCAGAAATTTGCAGCTTGCAACGGACCATTATTTTTGACACTTTCGGCAACGCGATTAAAAATATAGTTATAAAAAATATCTCTGTTGGCAACAGAAGTTCCTTCGATTAAAGATTCATTTTCTCTCGGCAGACCAAATTCTTCAATAATAATCGGGCGTTTCAAATGATTTGCAACCTCAATATGATCGTCGATATATTTTCCTGCATTTTCAAGCGTAGTTGGTAATGTTTTTTCGGCATTATCAGCCTTAAACCAATTCCAGTTTTTGGGCCAGATGTGCATTGTCAGATAATCTATATTCGGATTTTGGTGTGTTCTTTCGAAGATTTCCATACTGTCGTTTGAACTGTTTTTTCCTTCAGAACCTGTAGAAACCAAATGATTTTTGTCTAAACTGTCTATTAAATCGACAATATTGTTCAGCCATTTTGTAAATTTAACTTCATTTTCTACCGTAAAAAGTCTTGGCTCATTTCCAACCTGCCAGGCCATAATCGTGTTGTCTTTGTTGTATTTCTTTTTAGAATAGGCATTGGTTCTTCCAATAATAAATTTTACATGATTATTCAAAGCTTCCATACAAGGTTCACAGCTGTGAAATTGTTCTGTGTACGACATAAACTGCGGCCAGGTATTGGGAGCAATATTAGGAACCGGAATTGCACCTTTGCCATTCCACTCTAAGTATTGCGACATTCCGCCAGACCATTCCCAGTTATTCGTCAAATACAAAACAGCATACATTTTACGTTTTCGCATTTCATTCATCAAAAAATCAAGGCCGTCAAGCAAATCTTCATCGTATTTTCCCTGTTCGTATTGCAGCGCCGGACGCACCGTAAAATCATATTTCCCTCCATCGGCACCGACCAAAACACGCAGGTTATCAATTCCGTTTTGCTGCATCAAATCTAATTCACGCAAAAGCCTTTTTCTGTCGCCCACTTTTTTCGAAGCCAGTAAACTTCCGTACCAATAATTCGTTCCAATGTACGCGTAAGGTTTATCACCTTTGTAAAACTGAGTGCCTTTTACCGTAATTCGTTCCTGCGCCTGGCAAGCGACAGTGGATAAAATCAAAGCCAATCCGAGGGTTTTTAGAAATTTATTTTTCATTATTATATTTTTTTAGAAGCTGTTTCCTGCTCCCGAAGCTTCGGGACTGCCACAAGAATTGTGCTTTAGGTTTTATTCGATGGTTTAACTTTTCAGTTTCTTTACTTGAGTCCAATTTCGTTCAGTTGTCTTTCCTCGTTGTTTGGAATGACAATGGAGACTTATTTTTACTTCGGCATCTCGTACATCTTCGGCAGAGCATTCACCAACACCGATTTTGATTTTGCAGCAAATGTTTTAAAATCACCCGAATTGGAAACCGCATTATTCGGAACATAATAGCCGTCCGCATTATTGTTCCAGAACATTACGTAGCTTACTTCAATCGAATTTGAGGTTAAAGCGCCGTATAAATAAGTCGAAAACCAATCTGTAATGGGCGGAGCTGCACTGGTAACGCGATAACCGGTTTCGGTCAAGGCAGCGATTTTAACTTTGGTCAAAGCCAGATCCGAAATAATTTTAAGTTTTGCGTTCGCTTTGTTAGCCCCTGTTTGTCCCTGATTGTTAAAATCTCCATAATTATCTATTCCTAAAACATCTACATATCTGTCACCGGGATAACGGCTTACATAATCGTTTGCTGTTGTATAGGAGTTGTCTGGAGAAAAAGCGTATAAAATGTTGTGAACGCCTTTTGTGTTTTTCAAATAATCAACTGTAAACTGGTAGGCTTTTTTATAATCGTCAGGAGAACAAAAATCAGCTCCCCACCAAAACCAGCTTCCGTCGAATTCATGAAACGGCCTGAAAATTATCGGGATCAATTCTCCTTTTGAACCTTTCAGATTCAAAACTACGCTTGCAATCTTATCTAATTTTTTCTTATACCATTCGTGATTTGCGCCGCCAGGCAAAATACTTTTAAAAGCACTGGTTTTTTGTTCTGATGTCATATCGGAGGCATAAAAGGAATCCTCATTGTTGGGTTCTCTCAAATGCCAGCAAAAAGTATTTATCATGCCTTTGGCGTAAGCCGCTTTCACATCATTAGTAATTTTTATTTCTTCTTTGTAAAAAAAGTTATCCGCTTGGCTGTTATTGTTTTTATCTGTGATAAACATAAAATCAGATCCTAAAAGGGCAGGATCATAACCTGTGTTTTTTTTCAGGTCAGAACTGCCTTCGGCATTCTGATAAAAGCCTCTAAACGCATCTTGCTGGCCAATGGCAAACTTGCTTCTGGCCAGTCTTTTTAAATTATAAAATAAAGCGGCTGTTTCGTTTGTTGCATTCGCATCGACCATGTACGTTTTTGCGTTTTGGGTCGTCATTGCATCGCCGTAAGTAGGCGGGTCTACAATAACTTCGGCATTATTTCCTGTATCAGAACTACAGCTTGTAACCGCAAAAAAAGATAAACTAATAAAGACGGTATATAGAAAAGTGTTTCTCATTTTGATTTGTTTTAAAAGCCTGGTTAAACGAATTTGTTAGTCTTTTATTCTCTGAATAAGCTCTAAACAAGCACGGCTGTTGTGATAAGGACATTTCCAGAAACCGGCTTTGTCTTTCTCCATCAAAGCATAATCGTTGTATATTCCCCAAAACCATTCACCATTTTGCTGGTCGAGAATGTGTTTTTTGATGAAGTTCCAGTTTTTGTAAACAATGTCTAAAAAAAAATCATCGCCCGTTAATTGATAAGCATTGTAAAATCCAATTAACGCTTCAGCCTGTACCCACCAATGTTTTTCGGCAATTAATTCATTTTTTTCGGGATCAAATTCGTACCATAAACCGCCATCAGCATCTAAACCTTCTTTGGTCGATTCTGCCATCTGGACGGCATATTTTTTATAATTGGCAATCAATTTTTCATTTTCGGAGATTTCGGCGCATTGCTGCAAAAGCCAGGCCGCCTCGATATCATGTCCGTAGGAGATCACGTCTGGTTTTTCGATCCAATTTTCATCAAAAAATAAACTTAAATGCCCCGTTTCTGTATTGATAAAATGTTCTTCAATTGTCTCTAATAACTCAACAATATCACTTTTTAGTTTTTTGTCCGGCCAGACTTTAAACAAATTAGCATACGCTTCTATGATATGCAGGTGAGTGTTCATTGTTTTTTTTTCGTTGGCATCTTTATTGCTCAAACGCAAATCTTCAATTGGTTTCCAATCTCGTGTAAAAGCTTCGAGATAGCCTTTATTTGCGGGATCGTAACTGTATTTTTGGATTTGTAAATATAAAGTAATGGCTAATTCTAATGCTTTCTCGTTTTGCGAAATGGCATAATATTCCGATAATCCATAAATGGCAAAAGCCAAAGCATAAATCTGATTTTTGGTATCTTTTGGTGTTTTGTCAACGTTAATGCTCCAAAATAATCCTCCAAATTCTGGGTCGTAAAAATGTTCTGAAAGAAATTCAAAAGCTCTTTCTGCTAATTTTTTATGATTTTCATTTTTGGTAAATTTATAACTTGCCGCAAAAGACCATAGAATTCGGGCATTTAAAACAGCACCTTTTTCAGAATTGGCAATCAAATGATCCTTAAAATCAATCTGCCCGATAAATCCTCCATTTTGCTTATCGACAGTGTGTTTGGACCAATATTTTAAAATGGAATCAAGCTCTGCAGTTAATTCTGATTTAAGTTGTTTTAATGCTGACACGGTATATTAAATTGTATTGTTTTTTTCGATTTGATTGATAATAGCATTTACGGAACCTGCTGAAATAAAGGTGTCTGCCGGCGCATTCGTAACATAATCAACTAATTTGGCAACAGATGAAACTGCAACATGCATTCTCGTATCTGATGATGCATAATATACATAAACAGTGCCGTCAGTATCTTCAATCCATCCGTTAGAAAATAAAACATTCGAAACATCTCCGACTCTTTCAATTCCTTCAGGTCCCATAAAATGACCAGCCGGAACATGGGTTACTTTCGAAATGTCGTTTAAATCTGTCATGAACATATATAACGTATAACGTAAACCTGCTGCTGTATTTCTCACGCCGTGTGCCAAGTGAAGCCAGCCTTTTTCTGTTTTAATCGGTGCCGGGCCAAGTCCGTTTTTTAATTCATAAATCGTGTGGTATTGTTTCCCGAAGATTATTTTTTCTTCTTTCACAACAGGATTATTCATATCATCAACATAACCTAAACCAATACCGCCGCCTGCTCCAACATCAATAAAACCATCTTGCGGACGTGTGTATAAGGCATATTTTCCGTTTACGAATTCCGGATGCAGCACCACATTTCGCTGCTGCCCGGTATTTGAGATTAAATCTGGCAGTCTTTCCCAATTTACTAAATCTTTGGAGCGTACAATTCCTGCATTGGCTACAGCCGAGCTGGTATCGCTTTTTGGCGCTTTAGGATCTTTTCTTTCGGTACAAAAAATGCCGTAAACCCAGCCATCTTCATGGTTGATTAAGCGCATATCGTACACGTTAGTATCCGGTTCTTCGGTTTGTGGAATCACACAGGGCTTATCCCAAAATCTGAAATTATCAACGCCGTTTGGACTTTCCGCTATAGCGAAAAAAGATTTTCTGTCAATTCCTTCGACACGAACAGCCAGCAGGTATTTTCCATTCCATTTCATAGCGCCCGCATTAAAAGCGGCATTCATTCCAATTCTTTCCTGAAAAAACGGATTTGTTTGTTCGTTCAAATCAAAACGCCAGTTCAAAGGCACGTGAGCTGCCGTCACTACTGGATTTTTATAACGTTCGTAAATACCGTTTCCGGCCTGGTCCTGGGGAGTATTTTTTTGCTCAATCAGTACTTGATGTTCTTTTTCTAATGCTGCTTTTCTGGTTTGAAAAGTAGTAGACTTGGTTATTGTTGTCATATTATTAGTCGATTTCTGTATCTGTAATGGTTTAAAGGGTCTGGTTTTGGTCTCTTTTTTGGTTTAAATCATGTTCTATTACCTGTAATTTTTCTTCAGATAAGGGATAGAATGCGATAAAAGCGACAGATATTGCAGCTGCGATTGCAGGAAGTATGCTTAACATTAATTGAATTCCATTTTGGGCAGTCGCAGTTTGTTCGACATTTGCCTGAAAACCGTAATAACCTAAAAGCCATCCGGCTCCCGCGCCGCCAATTGTCCAGCCAAATTTTTGTGACATGGAAGAAGCTGAGAAAACTAATCCCGTCGCTCTTCTGCCTTGTTTCCATTCTGAATAATCGGCACTATCCGCATACATGGACCAGATTAATGGGAAAATACAGCCTGCACTGATGCTGATTAAAACCTGAAAAGTCATGATGAGGAACACATCTTCTTTTCCGAAGAGATAGAAAATTAAACTCAAAACGGCGGCCAGGGCCATTGCGCCAAAAAAGGTTTTCTTTTTGCCAAATTTGTTCGCAATTGGAGTCGCAATAATAACGCCGATGATGTTTGCTGCTTGTCCTAAAACCAAATAAATAGAAGTAGGTGTCATGTGAAAATCAGTGTCGAAAAGTGTAAAATCGAAGTTGACACTGCTGCTTACGTAATATTTGAAATAATAAACAGCGGCGCCATCACGAATCGAATTGAATACCAAAGCGCCAATTCCGGCCCCTAACAAAATCCACCACGGTTTGTTTTTTAGTAAATCTTTTAAATCTTCATTTAGGTTGTTTTGTTCGCCTTCAATTGGTTTTACCCTTTCTTTAGTGAAGAAGAAACAACCCCAGAAAAAAGCAGTTGTTATCACTCCGAAAACGGCAATTGTTTCCAGCCAGCCTCTTTTAGAATCCAGGCTTCCGCCGAAGTAATTCACTAAGGGTTCAATCAGCCAAAGTGCTAAAAGACTTCCTCCAAATGCGAAAACCATTCTATAAGAAGACAGCGTATTTCTTTCTTTTCTGTCAGATGACATCACGCCCAAAAGCGATGCGTACGGCACATTGATTAACGAATAAATCATCATCATGGCCGAATATGTTACGTAAGCGTAAATTATTTTTCCTTTTTCGTTAAAGTCAGGTGTGTAAAAAGTTAAAACTCCGATAACGGCAAAAGGCACAGCAATCCAAAGTAAATAAGGCCTGAATTTTCCCCATTTTGATTTTGTTCTGTCAGCAATGATTCCAACAATCGGATCAAAGCAGGAATCCCATATTCTGGTAATCAAAAACATGGTTCCAACGACGGCCGGCGCCAATCCGAATACATCGGTGTAGAAAAATAAAAGGTACATGCTGAAAATTTTCCAGAACATTGAAGATGCAGCATCTCCAAGGCCGTAACCTATTTTTTCTTTTAAACTAATTTTGTCTTGCATTAGGTTATTTTTAGAGGTTGTAGTTTAGTTTTGGGTTATTATTTGAGTGTTTTTAGAATGTCTTTTTCAAAAAGCGTTTTATCAAGTTTATAAAAATCTATAAAATCTTTTTCGCTCATTTGTCCGGAATACGGCGCGTAATAATGCATTTTTTGCTCTTTTTCCTGCCAGCCGTGATTTCTCCATAATAAGACATAGGAAATTTTATAGCCGCTTATCGCTTTTGACAATGTTCCTGTCCACCATTTTGGGTCTGGAACCGCTTCGTATCCCGCTTCGGCGAAAGCCATAAGTTTATGGTGCTCATTGGCAATTTCATTTAAAATTTTAAACTGATTTTGAGTCTGGCCGATAAATTTTGCACCGTCTTTATCATCGTTATTCTGATAATTATCAAAACTTAAAATATCTGCGTAATTATCGCCTGGATAGCTGGCCAGAAAATCTTCTTTTGTATTAAAACCGCCGGTATTGTAAACATAAATTAAATTGTGAACTCCTTTTTGCTGCAAATACTCAAAGGTGAATTTCCAGGCCGCTTTGAATTCTTCCGGAGTACAATTTCCTTTTCCCCACCAAAACCAGCCGCCCGTAAGTTCATGAAACGGTCTAAAAAGAATCGGAATGCTTTTTCCTTTTTTATCTTGTAATGACAAAAAGAAAGCGGCCGCCTTATCTAGCCAAGTTGTGAATTTTTCGTGATTTTGACCGCCGGGTAAAATGGTTTGTAATGAGTTTGGGGTATTGTCCCATGCATTTTTTCCGGTTGCGGGATTGTCAAAATGCCAGCTTATCGTCGAAATACCGCCTCTTGCATTGGCTTCCTGAATATATTGTTTCATTTTTTCAAAAGGAACCCCGTCGATATTGTTGCTGTCGTCTTTTTCTAAACCGGCAATGTCCCAGCCGTAAATTGCGGGATAGTCTCCCACGACATCTTTAATGTCGCTTCGTCCGTTTTCGTATTTCCAGTTTACACCGTATGCAAGATCGTCCTGATGCCCGAAAAGAACTCCTTTTTCAACTAATTGATGGAGTTTTTTATACAGAACAACAGTCTCAGATGTTGCTTTTTTATCTGAAAGTGACAAATTAGTATTAGTTGTACTACCTTTTAAAGAACAAGAAGTGCCCATTAAAACGGTTATTACAAGCGTTATTATGTTTTTTTTCATTATTAATATGGTTGTTTCTCAGTGAACTATATGCCGATTATCGAATTAGTACTGTTTCAAAAACGACTAATTGTATGATAAAATTTTCTGCATTAATTTTGGATTAAAATTATTAAAACTTTAAAAACATAAAGCATAATAAATGATTAATGTTTATTATCAATTAACTTTTTATAAAATTGATAATTCTATTTTTCAAAGATAATCGGATGTTTATCGTGTAATTAATATTATTTTATCAATTATATATCATATTATTGCAAATAAAAAAGACAAATCCAATTCCTAAATAGTGTTTAAAGATGAGTAGTTCTAAAAATTTTTACAGAGAAATTGCACCGCTTTCTGCTGGAGACAGTTTTTTGGTGTTTGACAGAGTTAAAGACAGCTTTGATTTTCCGGTGCATTATCATCCGGAATTCGAGATCAATTTTATATTAAACGGAAAAGGAGTGAAGCGTGTTGTGGGAGATAATATTGAAGAAATTGACAGCGTCGAACTGGTTTTAATCGGGCCGAATTTATATCACGGATGGGAACTGAATAAATGCACGAGCAAAAAAATCCACGAAATTACCATCCAGTTTCACAATGATTTATTTCATGAATCTTTTCTTTCAAGACGTATTATGAATCCGATTCGGGATATGTTCAACCGTTCTATTCATGGTATTTTATTTTCTAAAAAAGTAGCCGAAGAACTAACACCAAGACTGGTAAGGCTTTCTAAATTAGACGGAATGGATTATTTTTTAGAAATTACTTCTTTATTATATGATCTAGCCAATTCTAGAAATCAGCGTTTGCTTTCGACTTATACGGTAGATTACGATACGTTTGATGATTATGACAAAATGAAATTGGTTTACGAATATGTGCAGAAACATTTTGCTGAAAAAATCACTTTGGACGATGTTGCCGGAATTGCGAGCATGTCGATTATTTCCTTCAATCGATTTATTAAAAAGCGTACCGGAAAAACTTTTGTCAATTATATTAATGATATCCGGATTGGTTATGCAGCCCGCTGGCTTGTAGAAAAAGACATGAGTGTTTCTGAAGTGGCTTTTAAATCGGGTTTCAATAATATCGCCAACTTCAATCGCAGCTTTAAAGCTATTAAAAATTGTACGCCCAGTCAGTATCGCGAGGATTTTTCTGGTCTGAAGCGTATTTTGTAATGATACTTTTTTTGCACAAACAAATATTATTTTTAACGAAATCGTTTGCTTTTTTACTGATTCGTTAATTTTTATTTATTATTTCTAGGTGTTGATGTGTGGTCTGTTGCGAATAATGTAAATTTTTTAGACTATTTTTTTTAAATGTGTTTTTTTAAATACGTATAGTAAAAATATTATCATTAAATGATATAATACTATCGATTTAATGTTTTCTTCTGTTATAGATTTGTTAAATAATTTAAGAAAATAAATATCACCCTTTTTTTATCACTTAGATTATGAATAACAAATTTAAACTAACCAAACATTTATTATGAAAAAACTAATGACTAACTTCATTCATTGGAATGCTAACCACAGAGCAGTTCCTTTGATTTTATTTTTGTTGCTGACCTGTAATTTTATTACGGCTCAGGTAAAAGTAACAGGAATAGTTTCTGATGATAAGGGACTTTCTATACCGGGTGCGAATGTGTCTGTCGTGGGGAGTAAAATATCAGCTTCAACAGATTTTGATGGAAATTATTCTCTTGATGTGCCTGCAAATTCGAGCATAGCCGTTTCATTTATCGGATATGTTACTCAAACAATTAACGTTAAAAATGGGGGTAAAATAAACGTTATCTTAAAACTTAGTGCCGAAGATTTACGAGAAGTCCTTGTAAATGTTGGATATAGAACTCAGAAAAGAAAAGACGTTACCGGTTCCGTTTCTTCTGTAACCTCAAAAGATTTTCAGGATTCACAGCAAGTGTCGGTAGAGTCTTTACTGCAAGGAAGGGCAGCCGGGGTTGTTGTAACAAATAACTCTGGTAAACCGGGTGGTAGTGTTTCGGTAAAAATTCGTGGAAGCGCTTCTTTAGGCGGATCAAATGAACCTTTATATATTGTAGATGGTATTCCAATTTCCGGAGATGCAACCAGCCAATCTACTGGAGGAACTATTGTAAGCGGTTATATTGGTACCAACACAGGAAGTGTAACTAACAGCCCGCTGGCGTTTTTGAACCCGAACGATATTGAAACAATGGACATTTTAAAAGATGCAGGATCGACTGCAATTTATGGTTCAAGAGCAAATAATGGTGTTGTAATTATTACGACTAAAAGAGGTAAAAAAGGGACAGGAAAAATTACGTACGATACAGCACTTTCTACACAGCAAGTTACAAGA
>Ga0247815_10000299_pt1 | contig 39419 bp, 48 predicted proteins | sample UWRJL194509B1_FD_181014 | JGI IMG/M metagenome (GOLD analysis project Ga0247815, IMG submission 181014) | Plant litter microbial communities from Arlington Agricultural Research Station in Wisconsin, United States - UWRJ-L194-509B-1 | ecosystem: Environmental > Terrestrial > Plant litter >...
CTTTTCAAAGCTTCGCTTGCAAGTGCTTCGTCGCGAACACGCTTGATTTCTTCAGCTGGAATATCAGCTTCAGAAACGTATGTTGGGTTCATTGATGCAACTTGTAGTGCAATCATGTGTGCAAATTCTTTGAAGCCGTCAGTACGAGCAACGAAGTCAGTTTCACAGTTTACTTCTACGAGAACGCCAATGCGTCCGCCGTGTACGTAGCTGTCAATGATGCCTTCGAGAGCTTCGCGGTCAGCTTTTTTCTCAGCCTTAGTAAGGCCTTTTTTGCGCATTTCTTCTAGAGCTTTATCGAAATCACCGTCAGCTGCAACAAGTGCAACCTTAGCGTCAGTTAGACCAACACCAGTAAGTTCTTTTAGCTTTTTGATATCTTCAATTGATACAGCCATAATTATTAAGCCTCCTCGCCCTTATCTTTCTTTGATACACCCTTACCTTCAACAACAGCTTCAGCAACGTAGTCAAGAATTGTTTGGATTCCCTTAATTGCGTCGTCGTTACCAGGAATAACGTAGTCGATGATGCTTGGGTTAGCGTTTGTGTCTACCACAGCGATAACTGGCACACCGATAGTCTTTGCTTCTTTAATTGCGTTGTCGTCACCGATAACGTCAATAAGGAACAATGCACCTGGCTTACCGTCAAGGTTCTTGATACCGCTGTACTTAGCGTTAAGGGCATCAATTTCCTCTTGGAAACGTTGGATTTCAAGCTTGTTGTACTTCTTTTCAAGGTCACCACTAGCCATGTTCTTTTCAAGGTCTTTTAGTTTCTTGATTTGAGCACCAATAGTTTGGATGTTTGTAAGTGTTCCACCGAGCCATCGTTCAGTCATGTATGGTTGACCGAGTGCTTCAGCAGTTTGCTTTACGATATCTTTAGTTTGCTTTTTAGTTGCAACAAACAAAATAGTCTTACCGCTAGCGATAGTCTTAGTAATGAATGGTAATGCAGCTTCGAGGCCTTCAACGGTCTTTGTAAGATCGATGATGTGGCTGTCTTGGCGCTTACTGTGAATGTATGGCGCCATTTTCGGGTGCCAACGGCTCGTCTTGTGTCCAAAGTGGAGACCAGATTCGAGCAATTTCTTAATATCAACCTGTACGGTCATATGATTTACTCCTTGTTATCCTCACCCTCAGCCCTGAAATGTTTCAGGAGTATTGCGGAGGGTTGTGTCGTTTATAAAATGTTACCTAGTTATTATAGCTTATTTTACAGGGGTTGTCTAGCGATAGAACACTATTTTTGTGCAAAGAAAAGACCCGCCCACCACCTGAGTGGCTCGTCGACGCTAGGTCGGGCCTTCTCTGGTGATGAACGGGTTAGGTTTCGGTGGACTCATCCTGCAGGCGTAAGCCTTGCTCTTTGAGCCACTCCATTGTTGGGTATTCGGCAGCATCGAGGGGAACAACCCCTTGCTTCTTTCCAATGAGCAGAAGCAAACCTTCCAGCTGTTCTTGCTCGATATGGCTGAAACGATTCTTGTCTTCGATGACGACGCTCGTGATGTGAGCGACCAGGAATAGGGTGAGCACCAGCATAGTGAACATGTAGATGATCGCCATGAAACGTCCTGGAAAAGTTACCGGGAAAAGGTCGCCATATCCTGTTGTGGTTCCGGTTACTGCGGCCCACCACAAGCCATCTCCGAACGTTGTGTTCTCGAATAGCCCATAGAGCAAGCCGGCAAGCAGGTACGTCACGACGAACAAAACTAGGACGAACCATGCTTTGTTTAGTGCGCGGCGGACCATACGAGCAGTATTTCTTACCACAGATGTTCCTCTCATTTAGGTGAAAGAGTGGTGCCCTTTTGGGCGGAGGGCTTGTCGAAAGCCCTCCGCCCGCGGAGCTATGTGAGGTTAAGGACCGTCGCCGTAACGACGCCCGCCAGGATCATCATTCCCGAGCGTAACGTTGCGACGGTCACCGTTGGAGTCAGCGTGCGCTGGTCCTTAGTGACGCGCCAAAACGCAAGCTCCAGTAGCAGTGATGCGCCCCAGATGATTCCGAGAAGCAGGACTGCTATGAATGCAGTCACGAAGAACCACACCAAGTCAGAACCCCAGCTTTCGAAGTCGCCGGCGACACCCACTTGCACCGCCACGCAGGCCGCCACGAAGACGCCTGCCAGCTCGATGCCAGCCGGAACCGAACCCTCCTCCAGGTTGCGCCGAAGGTGGTACGGCGTAGCCAGCTCGTAGAGCCAGAACACCGCCGCCACAAACAGTAGCCCGAGGAGGTAGAAGATGACCGTGCTAGCGAGTGAGAGCCATGCCGTCTCGGCTGTCCCCGTCAGGGAACCGCCCAGCAGCAAACCGATACCGACATAGGCACCAGCTTCGGCAATCCCCACCCCCAGGTTCCCCTTTAACAGGAGTTCCTGGTTCTTGGTTTTCCTCAGAATGACCCAATCGACGAACCAACGAGCAGTGATCAGTGCAATCGCTACCCACAAGCCCTCCAAAAGCAGCCATCCAGCGGATTCCCACGGATGGTCGACATCGAAGTCGGGAATGACCGCCAACATGGCAATCACCTGTCCGGCGACGAGTCCGAGCCGCTGCAACAGATAGGCGAGGTTGTTCTTGTGGAACAACTCCTCCCGGTCGTTGAACGGTGTCATGAGGTCAAAGACCCACCAGAGCACCACAACGTAGAAGATGACGACCGCCACGCCCGGAAGCGTACGGAAGACATCGTTAAGGAATATCAAGATATCCAAGGTGTTCCCTTTCTACTAGTTGCTCGAGTTTGCCAGAGCCGGAACGCTGGGAGGCGTCAGCTCATAGGTCACTGGACCATCGACGATGCTGTGCGGCACGAAGTTGGCGAAGTTGTCGGTGATAGGGCCCGCACTTTCACGAATACCCATACCGGCCGGTTCGCCATCGACCATCCAGACACCGAGAACGGTGTGAACGTCGATGTCCTCATCCTGACGGAAGAACTTCGGTGGAAGCGCCAGCTGCTGAACGATGAAACCTTCATCGCCATAGCCCTGACGTTCGCCCTCGACCTTGTCACCGTTCGGCAACACCAGAGTGATGTTAGCACCTTCCCGACTGAGAATCGGCTTCAGGGCATAGCCCTTCTTCAGATCCCCGCTGGCCACAGACTTCTCGTCTGCAAACCAGGACGGAATGAGGTACTTCGACCGCTCAGGGTCTGCACCGAACAGCTTCCAGAGCACGGGCAGGATTGCCTTGGTGCTCCACAGCATCTTGTAGGGCGGCTCGATCCAAATCGTTCCTCCCTGGTACGGCGTGTTGCCGTACCCCGAGTTCTCCATGTCTGCGAACAAGTCGCGCGACGTGTCTTCGTGAGCCATGTGTTCCCAGGGGAACAGCTTGAAGACGACGTCGAGATGCTTCTCGCACTCAGGGTTGTTGTAGTAACGACCGTCCTCGCCAATCCACAGGTTTTCGGTGTAGATGGTTGCTGTCTCGTACCCTGCCAGTTGGCAGGTCGTGAGCATGAGCATCGTGTTCATCTCGTCCTCGTGAGACTCGTCGCCGTTAGTGCACGCGAAGTACACCACCGGCTTGTAGCCCAACTTGGCCTCGATGTGCTGGAGGTTACGCCGCCAGGCATCGACCAGGCGCCCTTGCAGAGCATTGAACTGATCGTTGCCGTGGCCGGTGTTCTCCAACCAGCTCCACTGGATTGTGGACTCGACGAGCGAGGTTGGCGTGTCGGCGTTGAACTCGTAGAGCATGGGGACGCGCATAGCAGCATCGGGATGGTTCAGCCCGCCGAAGCGGAAGTCGAACCTCCCATAGATGCTGCCAAAACTGTTCCCTTCCGAGTCTTCTTCGTTCCAGCTGTCGATGACAGCCTTCATGGCGTAGACCGGAATGTCGAAGCGACGGAGATACGGACGACCCTCATCCGAGAGAAGCCATTCCCCTGCCTCGACACACATCTCGAAGACGGCACTTGCCGCCCTCTCGAGCATCAAGATCTCGTCCGAAGTGAACGAGTAGTAGGCGTTTTCACGCCAGTACCGATACAGCATCGGGTTTGCTGCCGGGTCCTCGTGTGTGTACACGAGCCCCTGGCTGTTGACGATGTTGATGTAGTCCGGACGTTCTTTAGTGTTGATGCGCTTCATGTTCAGCCTCCGTGAGTTCCACTGCCGCCAAAACCACCGGGTTTTCCGGAAGTTCCCGTTCCAAAGCCACCGGACTTGCCGGAGACCGATTTGCCTGTCGCGACCGTACCGGTCTTGTTGAGCCCTGCGGCACTGCGCGCCGCCGGGTCGTTGAACGGAACCCGCTGGGTTGACTGGCTCGGATCGAGCTTGCTTCCTAGGGGTAGGCCCGTGTTGTACCGACCCAACATGTACCAGAACAACGGGCTGGTGCCCGAGCTGGTAGTAGTCGTATCGTCGCACTTGGAGTCGTCGACGACTGTGTTGCTCTCGTCGACGCAGTACACCACGTCGTCCGGTTCTTCTTCAAAGGCACTGCAACCGCTCAGCGTGAGCATTGCGGCAGCTGCCAAAGCAGGAAGAACCATCCTTTTCGATTGGTTCACCACGGTTCCTTTCATGAAACCACTTTGATTCACCTAGTTGTTCAGGTGCGAGAGGGCATACGTACCACTCCCGCCAATACTCTCATCTATAATGGCGGGGTTATTACTGAATTTATTCCCTTGAGCTCACGCTCACACGTGTGAATTTAATCAATCAAAATAATACCAGATTACTAAATTTTGTCAACTAGGTCTGTTCGATCGCATAATCTCATGCGCGTTCGAAATAACCACAAAAGCCTTTTTGTCTACAGAGTGAATAGCGGCCTTAATTTTTTGCTCTTCAAAGCGGGTAATGACGGCCAGTAAAATACCATGTGGTTCAGGGTCTTTCTTGTTCGCCTCTTTCAAGTATGTCACCGGTTCTTCGATGACCCGGTTAATAATTTTGCCGATTTCTCGTACGTGCATACTCACTACCCACACGCTGCGCGATTCGTTCAGCCCTTCCACTGTCACATCAATCGCTTTATGGGCGACGAAATACGCGATTAATGAATATAGTGCATTTTCCAAGCCAAATACAAAGCCGGCCGCGGCGATGATAATTCCGTTTATCACCATAATCGCCTCACCTACCGTAAATACTGTTACACGGTCAATGAGAATGGCAATAGTGTCTGATCCATCAATAATACCCCCGTAACGAATAACCAGCCCCGAACCAATTCCCACAAAAATACCACCAAAAATGGCGGCAAGGATTGGCTGATCAGTAAAGCCGTGCGGCATATGAATAAACGTTAAACTTGCTAACGCAACAATGCCTATGGTGGAGTACGTCGCAAAGTCTTTACCGAATTTTCGGTACCCGATAATAACGAACGGGATGTTAAGAATTAAGAGAAACAGACCAAACGGAATGCCTGATAAATAAGCGCTAAGGATAGCGATACCTGTCACCCCACCGTCTAGCAAGTGGTTTGGTAATAAGAAAAGTTGCAGGCCAGTGGCGGCAATAGTACTGCCCATAAGGACCAAGAGTACCCGCTTCACTTTATTAAGACTGATATTACACCTCCGTCTTTAATGCTGCTTGTACTTATATTGTACATTACCCTCGCATCTGGTGCGGATATTAGTGTAAAATGGTAAACATATGTTTTTTAAAATTTTCCGCTGGTCATTAATTGTTACCGTCCTCTCACTTATTGCTGCTTATTTCTATGGTGGCTGGACTGCCCTATTTCTTTGTTTTATGCTGGCAATTCTCGAAGTTTCACTTTCGTTCGATAACGCCGTTTTAAACGCAACTATCTTGAAGCGAATGAGCGAATTTTGGCAGAAGATCTTCCTTACTATTGGTATCTTCATTGCTGTATTCGGTATGCGCCTTCTATTCCCACTTCTTATTGTGGGGATTACCGCGCACCTCAACCCAGTTGAAGCAATTAACCTGGCACTGCAAAAAGGTTCAATTGAAGACCCGGGTACCTATGCCTACATTCTTAACGAAGCAAAACCCCGCATCGCTGCCTTCGGTGGCATGTTCCTATTAATGCTTTTCTTAACTTTTGTGTTCGAAGACCGCAAGCTTAAATGGCTACGTTGGATTGAAATTCCCCTCGCTAAAATTGGCAAGCTAAGCCAAATGGCGATTGTTGTTGCTTTAGTCGCCCTGGTATTCGTTGCTGAATTCCTCGCTGAAGAATCTGAAGTAGTACTGCTTGCCGGTATTCTTGGTATCGTCACCTACGTAGTTATTAACGGCCTCGGCAAGTTATTTGAAAACGGCATGGAACATAAACTTGAACACGACGACCAACTAGCTAAGAAATCTGGCGGTGCGAGCGGCTTAGTACTTGCAACTGGAAAAGCAGGCTTCTTCCTATTTCTTTACCTTGAAGTACTCGACGCCTCATTTAGCTTCGACGGCGTCATTGGTGCCTTCGCTATTACTTCCGACCCTATCATCATTGCCCTTGGCCTTGGGTTAATTGGTGCGATGTTTGTACGTTCAATTACCGTATACCTTGTACGCAAGGGTTCACTTGGCAAATACGTCTACCTTGAACACGGTGCACACTGGGCAATCGGCGCACTGGCGGTTATCTTGCTTATTAGCATCGGGTTTCACGTCAATGAAATTATCACCGGCTTAATCGGCGTGATATTTATTGCAGCTGCATTTATTAGTAGCATCTACCGCAACCGCGGCAAAAAACCTGAAACTATTACTGTTTAACTTTTACACACCGAGGTTTCGAAGAATCTCGAAAATGACAAAAGCTGGCCAAAAGGCTGCTTTAACGAGGGCGACAAGAAAGCCCCAAACCGTGAGGTCGAATTGGAAAAAGTAAATTACTGCGCCAATGTAGGCAGTAAAAAATACCCAAACAAGTGGACCCTGATCGCTGACAACTTTTACTATTCTTTCATTTCTTGGCATATGCTCTCCTTTTAAGGTTATGTATATCATAGCGCTATTTCAGGGCAGAGAGAAGGCCCCGGGGTTAACCGGAGCCTACTAGCTCATTTCTTGGTTGATTCAGGCTCTACGTAGAGCCTGGAGAAGATAGTCCGGAACTTTGTCTCACTAGGTGATTTCACCAATACCGTCAGGTGTCGCGAGCGCTTCACACCCCAAGGCATCATACGTTTGAAATCCTCCTCTGGTGCAAGGCCAATAGCCTTGCGTTTCAGTTCTGGCGTGAGCGTTACGTACTTCTCGCCGAAAACACGATACAGCCTGACAGCAAGCCGCCTCTTGTTTTTCGGTAGTACAGTTTCAACCGACCGGAAAACAACCTTTACGACACCCGTTGGTAAATCGAGCGTCTGCGAGAAAAGCCGAGTAATCCAGAAGTGGTGCTTGCTCATTATCTTGCCGATTTTTTCATCGATTTTGATGAGCTCTTCCGGCGCGTCCCCTACCGCCTCTTTGTACTGCTTCGCTGTTTCCTCGTCGCGAACTTTCTTGCTTTCCTCTGCAGCAAAAATCTGCTGCAAGCATACTTCACGTTGTTGAAGCAGCTCGGTAATTTCCTTGACTTTATCTGGGCTTTTTTTCGAAGAAGAAGCCACTAATGACGAAGTCATTCTCACTCACCTCACCTTCTTTTGTAGGTACACCAGAATGTCTAGCTAATGTATATTATACAACGTAAAACTTCGGTTATCAAATTAGGTGAAACAGCTGATCAAGCGCTAGAGACGGGTCAGACCTCTTCATCATCACGGCACTAGTCTGGCTATCATAGGTATCTTCAGCATGTCCGCAACCATGCCTCCCTGCGTTCAGTTCAAGTCCTTCAATAATATCCGGGTCGGTAGAATGTTGGCAATTCGAGCACACATTTGGCTCTGAGTTCATCTGATGTCCATATAAAACCATCGTTTCGGCATCGAGAGCAATTGCCAAGTTTACGCGGTAATCATTCGGGTGCTCTAGCATACTGCCTGTGTCGCCTATCATTTCTTGAATGCGCAAAACAGACATATCACCCTTAAAATTCATACCTTTACCATCGGCCTCGTATCGCTCATAGGCCAAAGCGCTGTAGTAGTAAGCGATAACCTGGTCACTTTTTACACTGTCGTGCCCAATAAGTTTCGTAAACTCGGTAAAGGCTTTATCGTTACTGATATAAAAATATGCAGGTTCGCCGGTTAAAGCATGCATGTCGATAGCTTCAATCCATCGTGGCATTTCATCAACACCCCGTACCTCGGGGGTTTTTCCTGCTATACGTTCTTTCGTAGTATCTTCCATGGTCGCATTAAACCACATCCTACAACCCTTTACAATTACAGCCGTATCCGTTACAATAGTTCAGATTATGAAGACTAACCTACACCCAACCGATTACCGACCTGTCGTATTTAGCGATGACGTCGCCGGTTTCGCGTTTTTGACACAGTCAACTGCGCAAACCACTGAAACCATTAAATGGGAAGACGGCAACGAGTATCCGCTTGTAAAAATGCACATCTCAAGCGCCTCTCACCCATTCTTTACTGGTGAAGAAAAGATCATCGACACCGAAGGCCGTGTTGACCGATTCAAAAACCGTTTTGCCGCTGCTGAAGCACGTAAGACAGAGCTTGCAAACAAAGCTAAAAAGCTTGCAGCTAACAAAGCAAAGAAAAGCGACAGCTAATCTACGCTTTCACACAATCAAAACCCTCTCGTCACTGAGAGGGTTTTTTGTTACTATAAGCACAATATGAACCCCAACAACCCAAATATTTACCCGACTCAGCCGCCGCAACAACCACCTCAGCAACCACAACCTACTCCTCAACCATACATGCAACCACAAGCGCCTATCGAACCAGAGAAAACAAGCAAGCGTAAAAAGTTGGCGCTTTTGCTGATACTCGGGCCAACGACCCTATTTGTAGTCGCGCTATTATTATTTGCGGTCGTTAACTGGGTAAGTTCAGCGACAACTGAGCCTCAAGCAGCATGTACTCCTACGCCTGCCCAAACTACGCAAAATACAGATGGAGAAAAAGTAAGTCTATTCGCAGACAATGCAGCTAAAGACGAAGACTGTTCCTTATTTGGTGAAACTTCACCACTTCAGACAGCAGCTAACATTGGGCTGTATATCGCCGGAGCTATTAGCTTCCTCACCTGGCTCCCAGGCTTAATTATCGGCATAGTGCTACTCGTTAAAAAGCCAAAAACTACCTATTAGTTTATTTATCAATATCTCGCGGCGGGGTTACATACACCGGGCGATGCTTTCGGTGCCACGACATCACCTGTTCAAACACCAGCGAAGTAAACGGTGGGATTCCGAGTAGAATGGCCGAACCGAAGCGCCATATCCCCCATTGCATACTACGAGCCGTTGCAATAACAGAGGCGAAGTAGGCCACGAAGAATATACCGTGCAAGCGACCCGCAACGGAAATAAACGATTCGTATTCGGGCAAGCCAAAGCTCCGGTAAATAATTGCCGATATGAGCAGCGTCCAGCCGGTCGCCTCCATAAACGCACCCAAGCGGAAGATAAACCAGGCTTCTTTGTCGGTAAACCAATGAGTGTGGTTATAACCCCACAAAATATACCCGCCAATTTTGCCCAAGAATTCTTTCATTAATTCTATTATAACTTGGCAAAGAAAAAACCCGCACTCGCACACCTCTCCTACTACTGTTAATTAAGCCCATTTTCTGCTATACTACTGCTTGATATGCCAAAGATTTCACTCAATATTGAAGAACTGACTGCCGAGCTTGCTGAACTCGACAGCTTTTTGGCGCGCCCGGACGCATATAGCGACCCGGACTTTACTAAAAAGAACAAACGGTTAATCGAGCTGAACACTATTCTTGAAAAGGCCAATCTTCGTAAAACCCTCGAAGCGCAACTTATTGAAGCGAAGGAATTATTTGGCAGTGGCGACGAGCTTGCCGAGCTTGCTAAGATGGAAGCTGCCGACGCCGAAGAACAACTAGCTAAGCTTGAAGACGAGCTATTTACTATGCTTGCCCCTAAAGACCCTAACGACGAGAAAAACGTTATCGTGGAAATTCGTGCCGGTGCTGGTGGCGACGAAGCCAGCCTATTTGCTGCAGAACTCTACCGTATGTACCTTCGCTACTGTGAAAACCACAACCTCAAAACCGAGCTTATTAACGAAAGCGCCAACGATACCGGTGGCTACAAAGAAGTTGTATTTAGCGTTCGCGGCGACTCTGTGTATTCGAAGCTTAAATACGAATCTGGTGTACACCGCGTGCAACGCGTACCAGCAACTGAAAGCCAAGGCCGTATTCACACTAGTACTGTAACCGTTGCAGTGCTTCCTGAAGCTGAAGAAACTGACCTTGAAATTAACCCAAGCGACCTTCGTTTTGATATTTACCGTTCTGGTGGACACGGTGGCCAATCAGTGAACACCACCGACAGCGCGGTGCGTATTACTCACATCCCAAGTGGTTTAGTAGTTATTAACCAAGACGAAAAATCTCAGTTGAAGAATAAAGAAAAAGCCATGAGCGTCCTTCGTAGTCGCCTTTTGCAAATTAAAACCGATACCGAAAACGCTAAGTTGGATGCCGAACGTCGCAGCCTAATTGGTTCTGGTGACCGCAGCGAAAAAATTCGTACCTACAACTTCCCACAAGACCGTATTACTGACCACCGTATTGGCTATAGCCGTTCCGGAATTCCTGGTGCAATGAATGGCCAAATTGATGATTTAGTGGAGAACTTACAAGCATATGAACGCGAACTTGCCGTCAGCACTGACCGTTAACGATTGGTTGGCCCAGGCCACTCACCAATTAGTGTTTCATAACTTGCCGAGCGCACGCCTGGACGCTGAGTTACTACTCGCCCACACCCTTCGTCAGCCCCGCACATGGCTTCATGGCCACGGTGACGAACAACTAGAGGCTCGCATGGTAGAAATAGCTAACGCCCGCTTAGACCTTCGCCTCGACCGCGTGCCAGTTGCCTATATTATTGGCCACAAAGAATTTTACGGTCGCCGTTTCAAAGTAACCACATCGACCCTTATTCCCCGTCCAGAATCTGAAGCACTTATTGAATTGTTAAAAGGTGCTGTGCCAAAAAATGAAACACTTCTTAACGAGCGCCCGCTTCGTTTAATTGATGTTGGCACCGGAAGCGGCATTCTTGGTATTACCGCAAAGCTTGAACACCCTGAACTTGACGTTACGCTTATTGATGTCAGCCGCCACGCACTTAAAGTTGCTACAACAAACGCCACAACATTGCACGCAGACGTTACGACGCTGCTCAGTAATTTGCTGGCCGAGTATCCGTTTGTAGCTGATATTATTGTTGCTAACCTCCCCTACGTAAACCCGGAATGGGAACGCTCACCAGAAACCGACCACGAACCACCACTGGCTTTATTTGCCGAGAAGAATGGCCTGGCAATTATTTTTGAACTTCTCCTTCAAACCAAAACTAAACTCGCTATTGGCGGAAAGCTTATCCTCGAAGCCGACCCCGAGCAACACGCCGACATCACAAAAGAAGCAATTAAAAATGGCCTCGTACTTACCGAGACCAATGATTATGGGATTCTTTTCGAAAAGCTTAAATAGCTGTTCCAACGCGGTTGAAAATTGTAAGCAGTACTAACGCTACGCTGAGTGTAAATAGTAGTGGCAAGATAATATCGTTAATACGAATTTTAGCGTGCTTATGGAATGAATCGTACGACTTAAAGGCTAAGAAGCTCATAAGCGTTGCGAGGATTGCTACTTGTGGAATATGCAGCGTTGTTACGAATGGTAAGTTATACGCAATAGTCCAGTGGTAGGCCACCCAACCAAGCTCGGCTAGAATAACACCCCAGGCAAGGCTTAAAAACAGGCCATGGGTTTCATCGTCGTAAGCACTTAAAATGTGACGCGCAGCGGTATACCCGATAAGCCACATAGCGAGCACCACAAGTGAAGCTGGCCAGTTATAGGAAACTGCAAACAACGCCGATGTACCTAGAAGGACAGCTGAACCGGCCTGTACAGCGATGTAGGCACGTTTTGAACGTGGTTTAATGAATAGTAACCAGCCAATATAAAGAATGGTAAGAATTGCCAAAAGCAGAAGCTTGCGCGGTTCGGCGATAGTTGCGTCGTTCACGATATACATATGTAGCACGAAGCTAATACTGACAATGAAGTCTACAAGATTAGAGCGTAAGTTTGCCCACCAGAAACGTGGACGTACGGCAAACACGCGCCACTTACTAAGGACAACGAGTCCAATAGCAAAGCCGATTGAACCGGTATAACGAATAACTATTACTACAGCAACAGCTAGGGCGATATTCAGTACGGTGTAAATCGCTTCACTCAAAAATGAGCGTTTACGTACTAGTTTTAAAAACTCCATAATTCTTTTTATTATACCACGAGGTAACGAGAGTTTAACTTAACTACTTTAGCGATTCGCGTTCGGGTCGGCGCCGACAACAATAACAAAGTCAGTCTCCCCTGTTACGCTGACCGGCGGTGCGGTAGTTTTAATTGTTACTTTATATAGTTCGGCGAGTTTTGCAGCGGTAGCAGTATTGCCTGTACCAATTTGGTATACCTCGTAGGCGGCATAGGCGCCTTCAGGGGCATTGCTGACTTCATCAACAAGATAGTTTTTACCAGTAAGTTGGTCGGCAACAGTTTGGCCAACACCCGCAACACCACTTCCGTTAAGTACAGTAATATTTGCGCCTTCACGAACAACTGGGTCTGAAGTTAGTTGCTTGGCGATGTACGCACGTAGTTGGTCGTATTTGCCCACGCCAGCTTTTGGAAAGACTGAGCTACCGACACCAGGAAGTGTTCCAGTGGTAAACATAGGTTCATCTTGATTATATAAATCAATCGAGCGAATATTCTCTGACTTAATATCTTGGCCAAGACTCATAAGAGTACGGATTTCTTTCGTTTGGACGTTCGTACGGAGGTTACCACCTAAGGCATCAATCAAACCAGTAACTGCACCAAGGTTCGTAAGCGTTCCTGCACTCACCGCTTTATCGCGAATTGCTACAAGAATTTTTTGCTGGTTACGTTCGCGGTCGAAGTTAGACTGCGCAAGGCCAACGGTTGGAGCCTGGTGGCCACGAGCTTGTGCGAGGTAAAGAGCGTGCTCGGCATCAAGGGTTCGAAGACCTGGTTCAAAGTCGATAAAGTGGCCAGATGGCGGACAGTTAATTTTACGTTGTGATACCTTGCCACACTTCCAGTCGAAGTTTGAATCCATAATACCAATATCTGGAGATGGGCCGTTACCAGCGTTACCTTCAATATTTACCTGAATACTGCCGCCGATAGCGTTCACGACATCACGTAACACCGTGTAGTTAACGTGGGCTGCGTATTGAATATCTAAACCAACAATATTTCCGAAGAAAGCTTGAGATTTCGTAAGGCGGTTTTGCTCAGCATCATCACCGTCACCAGGGTCAGAACAGTTGAAGTATTCGTTAATCTTACCGCGGTAGCCAGAGTTACACGCTTCACCGTATTCAACGTAAAGGTCGCGGGGAATACTAAAGGTGTAGGCATTTTTGTTTTTCTGGTCGATGCTTAAAATCATAATGGAGTCAGTAAGGGTAGCGCCCTCGTGGCCCTTGTCGTCTTCAGATGTTCCGACAAGTAAGAAGTTGCTTCGGCCGTTAGCATCCTGCTTTAGCGGCTCGTTTTGAATAAGGTTGAAAATGTTACCTTGCAGCACGTTGCCACTCGCGTTTAAACCCTTCACCACTAAGAAACCAACAATACCCAGAACAATAACAAGAAGTGTAATTAATACCCACTTAATAATTCGACGGGCTTTGCTTTTCGACTTCTTGCCCTCTTTTTTGTCTTTTCGTCGTTGACGACGAGACTTTTTGCCGTTATCAAGCGGTGTTTCGTCATCGATACTACGGAGTGATTCGTGGATATCATTTGTACCAAGTTCACGGCCAGCACGAGGAGCGCCAACCATTTGAGTGGCTGACGTTTGGGTGGTGTGGAGGCTACGATCGATTGGTTTGACAGCAGCATCAGGGTTCTTTACCTGATTCAGTTCACCCAATCGGTTGCCGGGTCGACGTGGAATAAACCCGTCTATGGATGTCTGGTTCTTGTTCATAAATACTCATAGTATTATAACCGATTATGCTCGGATTTTGAAGCTTAAGTACGATTGCACAACAGTCTGCATGCTATAATTATATAAGTTCATGGAAGCTTCCTTTTTTACCCGTCACCCATTTATGAAAGACCTGCTCAGCCTGGTCGTTTTTGTTGTATGTGTCATTATTGGAACAATCTTAATTAATACGTATGTTTTCCGTAGCTTCAATGTTGTCGGGCCAAGCATGGAAAGCACCCTATATACTGGCGACCGCCTAATCGTCGACCGCGTTCCTGTAACATGGTCACAAATCCGTGGCAAAGAATACGTTCCCGAGCGTGGCCAAGTTATCGTATTTAAAAACCCCCACTACAGCCTTGGTATTGAAGATGAATACATTGTAAAACGCGTTATCGCCTACCCTGGTGAACGAGTGCTTTTGAAAGATGGCAAATATACCGTATTTAATGCCGAATTCCCTGCTGGCTTTAACCCTGATGACAAAAACCATGGCGAGCCAGGCTCCCCTACTACTGGCGAAGTCGATACAGTCGTACCGCAAAAAGAATTATTTGTAAGTGGTGACCACCGTACGGGAAATTATTCTTACGATTCTCGTAATGGCTTAGGGACTATCCCTTTTTATGATGTCGTTGGCCCGGTGAGTATGCGCATCTTCCCGTTCAATAAGATACGAACTTTCTAGTACAGCTTCAAAGCGCACCCAGAATAAAATCCCAACTTCTACTTTTTTCAGGGCGCTCTATGGGGTTGCTATCGCCTGTCGTTGAACAGGCCAAAGCACGCCCATGGCGCTTGCATACCCTTGCAAAAGTAGAAGTTGGGATTTTATTCTTAGGCGAAGTTTAATGCTGTTTGAAAATTCTGAATATGCTTGCCGGGAGTTAAATGTGCGTGTATCATTGATAAATCTCTGTACCTACAACACTTTAGGATGTGAAAACATGATTGTTCAAATGAGCGGCGGACAAATCCTCGAGCTTTCCGATGAGCGCTCCCCCGTGGGGCATCTCATCATGAATATCGGCAAACTCTTCGGGTATCATTCGCCCGATGAGGCGTACGAAGTATACATGGAAACTCCCAAGCCGGGAGCCAAGCCAGTAATGGCATACGTACCCCTTCTAGAAGACGGCACGCCCGACTTCAAGCAAACCACCCAACTTCCCCTCGAAAAAGCCCACGTCCAAAAAGTCAGTACCTAACGAGATACGCCCGTACCCAAGTTGTGAGCAAAATGAACGCTCCTACCGGTGCGGGCATTTTGCTATATTTTGATATGATAAGCACATGAGACAATCTCCCACCGAATCACTAAACGATGCCTTTATGACACTTACGCCGTTCGCAATATTTTTCTTCATATTTGGAACAGTAGCTTTCGCCGTTGCTATTGCATACATTATTAGACTTTGGCTAACGCAAACAGCCACATTTCAAATACAAAAAGATGTGGCAGACATTCGAAATCACCTCTTGGGCTATCAAGTTGAGGATATTACACCTACAATGCCGCCAACAGTAGATAACGGATACGTTGAACCTCTGCAGCCTAAGAAGGAGCTAGAATTTAAACGACCTAGAAAATTGTTTCTTTGGGTATCGCTTTCCATCCCTATACTCATAATCTGTTTATTTATTATAATAATTTCTCTTAACACTTAGGGTCGATTATAAGGATACAATATGAAAAAATATATTAAAGAATTGAAAGATGAATGGACAGGTCTATTTAGCGGGCCTCGCTATATATATTCAAAGCATAATATTAAATATAAAATAAAAAGATTAGGATTTGAGTTAAATAAAGAATTAAAAAATACTTTAGGACACTTTTTATACACACCACTGTCATTATTTGTAATCGTTCTCGGTGTCGTATCGGCAATTATGCTTTCACAATACGTCACAGTAAGCGGGTCTCTGGATATCCTGGAGATACTCTCCGGTTTTATAATCGGTTTCATATCATTATTGATTGCGGCAGCGATTTTCGTATCTACGGTTCATAGACAATCTAGCACCAGAAGCTCGGATAATAATGCCGAGTTCTTATCGCAAATTACGGGCAATAATGGCACCCTTGCAGAAATATATACGCAATATCAAGGGTTTGCAAAAGATGACGAAAAATTATTAATCTTCAAGGCCACTTCAACGGACTGGATATTAGATGGAAGTGAGTACGAAGAATACAAACAATGGCATTCAGATAATGTAGCTTCAATTGAACCCCTACAGCTCGAGCCACATGATATGTATATAAAATATCCGTATAATATGGCAATATCTGCAGGCTGGAGCAGGGCCTACACCATGCTCAAGGCATACAGCGCCGCTAAGAATGTCCTACGAAGAGTGCCATACAACACAGATACTCTTAAAGCTACTGTAGAGAAAATGTTATCTGCAGCGAAAAAAAATCAAGAAGCTGGGTATGGAGGAATCTACATACCAACTGAGTTCGTAGGCATGCGACTCTATCGAATTATTTTCTATTCACTTACCTCTCTTGCTCTTATATGTTTAGCAATATTCGCCTCACAATATAAAGGAAATTTTGTAGTGACGGTTGATTTTGAAATGACTTCAAAGTTCATATTCTTAGCAACACTGTTTGCTGTTGTGTCACTATATTTGGTTTTGCGTTATATCATGATGTTTATTGGTTTTCTTCATAATAGTACGTCATATGCAGTTTATAGTATGAACAGCTTATACATATACGAACCTGATTCACTCATGAAGGAACCTAATACGAATTAAGCTCCTAACCTAATAATTTTTGTATTCGTTCTAGCTCTTCCGTACTCTTGAACTTAATAACAATGTTTCCAGCACCCTTGCTGTTCACACGAATCGCAACATCGGTTTTAAGGCGGGTTTTCAGTGTTTCCACACGACCATCATGTTGCGCAGAAATGTTTTCAGCTGCTGGTTCACCGGATTTTTGCTGCTTCTTTACATTCGTCATGTATTGTTCGACTTTGCGAGCACTCCACTCTTCCGCAATAATGCGCGGAATGAGTTCAGCAATAAGTTCGGCGTCTTGGCCGATTAACGGACGCGCCTGACCTTCGGTGATTTTACCTTCAGCAAGTGCAACAATTGCTTCTTTCGGAAGTTTCAATAAACGCATTGTGTTAATAACGGCCGATGGAGATTTATGGACGCGTTCAGATATCTTTTCAGCACTCAAATTGAATTGGTCACGGAGTTTGGCATACGCAGTCGCAGTTTCAATTGTATTGAGGTCGCGACGTTGGATGTTTTCAATTAGTGAAACCTCGAGTTGCTTTTGGCCAGTCATCGAACGGACAACAACAGGAATTTCAGTTAAACCTGCAAGCTTCGAAGCGCGGAAACGGCGTTCACCGGCCACAATTTCGTAGCCATCACCCTTTGGGGTAACGATAATTGGTTGAATAACCCCGTGTTCTTTAATGGAATCGGCAAGTTCTTGCAGCGCAGTTGTATCAAAGTAACGGCGTGGCTGATCAGGGTTCGCTTGAAGCAAATCAAGTGGTAAACTTTTTTGTTCACTCACCTTTTCTTCTTGCTTAGCGGTGGTATCAAACGTATCGTCTAAAAAATTAGTCGGAATTAAAGAATCGAAACCGCGGCCGAGGCCTTTTTTCATAGCACTCATACGTTTGCCCCTACTTTTGCCGCATTCGCAGCATCGGTACGGTCAATCACCTCTTTAGCGAGTGCTTTGTAGGCGCGTGAACCTTTAGAGAACTTGTCGTACACGCCAATTGGAATGCCATGGCTTGGCGCTTCAGCGAGGCGAATGTTACGAGGGATGGTTGTCTCGAATACTTTACCTGGGAAGTGGCGTTTAATCTCGTTGTGCACCTGTGTGCTGAGTGAGGTGCGGCTATCAAGCATAGTTGGCAGTACGCCAAGAAGTTCAAGGTGCGGGTTCATCCCCTTGCGAACAAGTTTCATAGTCTCAAGCAGTTGCCCAAGGCCCTCTAGCGCGTAAAACTCTGCCTGGACCGGCAACAACACGTACTTAGAAGCAATCAGCCCATTGACAGTGAGAAGGCTGAGGCTTGGTGGGCTGTCGATAAGAATAAAATCATAATTAACTGCAGATGCATCAATAGCTAACTTCAAGCGAGAGAAGCGCTTTTCGCTTTGGGCCATTTCAACCTCAGTATTTGCAAGCACCGAAGTAGTTGGCGCAAGCCAAAGGTTTTTATACGCAGTTGCAACGACAACTTGGTCGAGTGAAGCTTTACCCATAACAACATCAGTCATTGTAAGCTGCAATTCGTTCTTATCGACGCCTAACCCACTACTGGCGTTGCCTTGGGGGTCGAAATCAATAAGAAGGACGCTCTTACCAGCTTTCGAGAGGAAATACGCAAGATTAATAGACGTGGTTGTTTTACCGACACCACCCTTCTGGTTTGTAATAGCAATTACGGTCGCCATAGACTTTAGTAAGACCCTCTCTTCATTGGTGTTATTATATCACGCAACGGAGAGAAAAGTTCCGTTTATGCTAACGAAGAACCTGTGGATTTCTTACAAATAAAAAGAACTCCATTCCTGGAGTTCTTTTACAAGAGTCAGAACTTACTTGATTGAAACGATTTCAATCTTTGAGTACTTTTGGCGGTGACCGTTTAACTTGTGCACACGCTTTTTGGCCTTGTAACGGAGGACTTGAATTTTGTCACCCTTTACGAGGTCTTCTGTTACCTTAGCGATAACCTTCACATCTTTAACAGTTGGCGTACCAACAGTGACAGTGTCACCATCGATAAACAACAGTGCGTCTAGAGTGAGCTCTTTAGTTCCTTCCTGGAGGAGGTCCACCAGTAGGGTCTCTTTTTCGGTGACAATAAATTGTTTTCCACCGATCTTAACGACTGCTTTTGTCATATTAATTCCTTATTAGTTCTTATCAATCAGTTGTTCATTATAACAGGGATGACGACAGATGTAAAGCAGGTCGCCTTCTCTAAATCGAGCCGCCGCCAGTTGCAACGATAATTAAGGCGCCAAGCATCAAGGTTCCAACGAAGGTATACATGCCATGGTGTAGTTTCCAGCTCTTTTTCCAAGCCTTAGGAAGCTGGTTACGATAATGGTGTGCAGCAACTCCGACAATAGCGACGACTGCAAGTGCGCCAAGGATGGCAACGGTTACCGGGCTCAGTGATTGTAGTGCCGTTCCGAAGAATTCAGCCGGGTTCGAGCCTTGGAGTGCAGGCGTCGAGAAAGTCACCGGTGCGGCAGTTCCCTGCACCGCGGCAAATGTTACCGGCGCGCCATAAAAAGCCACTACAAGGGTTGTAGCGCGGCCATTGAGGGTTCCGTCGACAATAGCGAAGCCGACATCGACGTACTTTCCATTCATAATGTTTTCGCGGTGACTTGGAGAGTTCATCCAAGCTTCCACCGTCGCATCTGCATTCGGGTAATTTTTAGCTAAGTTCTCCCCTGCTACGCTGTAATTATAGCCAGCATCCCCAAACCATTTCCACGGCTCAACACCGGCTGGCGACGTGTGTGCCCAGTAATCGTTTTTAAACATATCTTGCGCTTTTAAGAATGCCGCTTGGCTGAGTTGGTCGTTGAGTTGCAACACACCAAGGTTTTCAGTTGCCCGCTCTTCGTTTGTATCTGCCAATAAATCAACCGTTTGGATATCAGACGTACGGCCAAGCACCTGGAAATTGCCAGTGGTCGAGAAACTATACACAGCCTGTGCCAAAACGGCAATAAGCAGCACTGCAACCAGCCCCCGTACACGGATAAGATGTGGCCGGAAGTTATTTCCCTTATGCGGCACAAGTATACGCTTCGCGTGGTGCGCTACCTTAGCGTGCACTGTTTGGGGTTTTTTAATCTGTTTTTGTTTTGTTTTCACGTTGTGCCTACAGTATAGCAAAAAGCCCTTACAATCGTAAGGGCTTTCAGTTTATTGCGCATTTTTGTTTAGATTAAGCTTCTTGGCGCTTTCGAACAGCAGCGGCAATCCACCATGCAATCGCAGCGAGTGCAGCGATGATAAGAATCCACCAGTACCAGCTAAGACCAAGGAATGAACCCTTGTTTGCTTCGGTATCAGCCGCAGCAAGAGTGTCTTTGTTTTCAGTTGAAGCACCCTCAACGCCGGCACCGTTGTCGGTATCAGTGTTGTCGGTTGCGTTGCCGAGAACGGCAGCAAATCCAGCTGGGTTAGTAATAGTAGGTGTTGTTGCATTACCAGCATCAGGAGTAGTGTCACCAAGTGGAATTGGTGTTGTTGGAATTCCACCGACTGGGTTTGAGTTATCAGTTACAGGAAGTACAGGTACGATAACCGGAGCTGCGTTATTAATAGTAAATGTAGTACTGGTTGATTCGTTGCTTGCTGCCCAGTTACCTGCGCCATCAGCTGCACCAAGAACGTTAACCGTGTAAGTTCCTGATTCAAAACCAGTTACGTCGAATTCACCAAGAATACCGTTATTAACCGCACCGTATACAGTCGTAATTCCGCGGCTTTCACCGTTTCGTACGAGTTGTAGCTGTAAGTAGTTCGCGCCACTTCCGCCAGCTACGTCGTTGAATGAACCACGAACAGTGAGCTTGTTAGTAGCACCAGTTGCAACAACTTGTCCATCTTCTAAGTTAGAGATTGAGTAAGTTGGCGCGCTGCTGTCGTATCTCACAGCGACGGGTGCGCTAAATTCTGAAGTGTTTCCGGCTGCATCTTTAGCAGCAACTCGGAAGAAGTATGTTCCATCACCTTGGTTGAATGAACCAGGAAGATTCGTGCTTGATGTTGAGCTTTGGTAAGCTGCAGCTTCGCTGTTGTAGTCAGATGTAGCAATGTCGTTCCAAGATTTGTAAAGATATTCAGTAACGTCAGCATCGATAGCATTCCATTTAGCAGCACCAGACTGAAGATTAGTAAATGCATTGTTTGCAATATCACCGTTTGCGTTTGTCCAAACAAGGTTTGTTGGTGTTGCAGGTGTAACACCGTCGAACCTGTAAGTGCTACAGCCGAAAGTCATACTCTTAAGCAGACCACCAGCATGTACGCCAGAACCTAGACTATAGCCGATAGCTTTAACTTGTGCGGTTGGGTAAACGCTCAACCAATCATTAACAGTGCCGTGGTATGGAGAACCGTTACCTCCACTATTGTTAGGAGAGTTGTCTTTAACTAATTGAGAAGACCCACTAGTTAACCACCAGCTATTTCCATAAACTGCTTCACCGACAAGTGTTCCATCAGTGCTGCCGTTATTGTCAAAGTCGATTACGAGTTGGAGGCCAGGAGTCCATTCTTTACTTGCCGTACCGGGACCGCCAACAGTACCATATTCTTGTGTCCAGTCGATACTTTGAGCAATAGTTTGTGAGCCGTTTGCTGCCAATGGGTAGCTAGTTGCTCGGTAACCAGTAGCTTTTGCTTGGCTTGAACTGTTGTCAGTATAAACATTAATTCCGTTACCGGTAATTTCATTGTGGCCAGCTGTACGAGTGTCGGTTGGTGTCCAAGAATTAAGATTAGTAGACCATACCGTTGTCGGGTTAGCACAAGCAGTCGTTACAGGGGATGTTCCAGCTTTAAGGTTCTTCCACTCTACAACATAGTTATCAGTTGAGACGTTTGTACCCTTGTTGTATGAATTAAGAATTAAGTTTGTGAATGATTGCGCGTTGTTTGCGTCCAGTGTAGCTACTTTGCTTCCGTTAACGTAGAAGTAAAATTTATTCTGTACTTTATTGAGAAGAACTTCTGTTGTGTAGTTGCCAGCGCTAGTTGGCGCAGTAACGTTAATCCAACCACCGTTAACTGTATCCCAAACGCGCCAACCTGTGTAAGTACCTACTGTTTGATCTACATTTGATGCGTATTCAATAATAGGATAGCTTGCAGGAGTGTTAGTAACACCCCAAAGGCCAACACGTAGGTTGCTTTTAGTGGCCCAGTCTGGTGAAACATAAAAACTTCCTGTTAATGAAGTAGTGCCTGCAGGTACAGTTGTTTGTAGGCCTTCAGTTTTTTCAAATGCAGTACTTGCTGACTTAGATTGGTTGATTGCCATAACTACACGAGAGTTCGCAGCATCAACGTTCCAGAATCCTGAAGGAGCTGCACGGTCTGGTATCCAGTTTCCAGAAGCTAAGCTTACGTTTGTGTAGTTGTATCCTGAAATAGCACTCGCCTTTTCAGATAAAATAAACGGCACCGCCGCCGTCAATGTGCTCACAGCCAAAACAAAGGCTGTCGCAAATAATGTTGTTTTCTTAAAAAAGGCTTTCGCCATCAGTGTGTTCATCTCGCAGTACTCCCGGTATTCAGCCATCCACATAGCCGAAGTTAAATAATTTGTACAAATCTCAACTTTTGTATTTTTCTTAACTTTATCACTTAAGTGGTGTATTAGCAATAGCGATAAAAGTGTTAACTAAGCCCCTTCTCAGCGCCCTAAAACAACCCTTCCACCCCTATAAATGAACTGTAAATCGATAGAGTAGCCGAACTATAACGTAACTAATCACAAGCACTACTAGCCAAAAATACCACGGAATCCCTAACACTACCCAGCCTTGAGTTGAGGTTTTAGCAACGCCAGCCGTTGCGGGTTGGCTTACAGTGTTTGGAATGGCGTTATTTGCGGATAACACGCTCGCGCTTGGAGTATTGGTTAAATACCCGGGGCTGTTCGAAGAATTAGCTTGAGGAGAAGTTTGACTCGTACCACTCGGTTCAACAATTGGCACTGCTACCAAAGGTGTCGTATCGAGCGGCAGTGGAATATCTTCTTCTTTAATGGGCGGTAAATTTGGTATTGGAATAAATACTGTCGTATAGCCAGCACTTTTTGCGCTCTCCCCGCTCGCTCGCGTAATACTCCATACATATAATGTATAGTCGCCGTTATCGGTCACTTGTGTCGTAGCCGTTAAGATATCAGAGTTAACGACACCGTTCGTAATATTTGTATTATCCTTCACGAGTTCGTAGCCGAAACCAATAATATCGGTCGGGCGTTCAGTAGGTTGCGGGTCAACAGGTTTGCCATTTTCATCAAGTACAGGGGTGTCGGCATCGGGGGTTAGGCCACCAGAAGGTGCGTTCCAAACCCAAACAATCGTCTTATTATTTGCTTCTGATGTTGCACCGACATTTGTCGGGCTTTCAATTGGCCTAGAAATTTGTTGAGAATTTTCATTGCTAGTAGGTTCCTCGGCATATGTGTTTGCCGAAAAGAGGGACACACCGAGCGCGGGCAACAATAACGCTAGGGCTAGTAGTATAGCCTTGGGTATTATCAGTACTCGCCCAATTAGTTTCCTCATATCCCCCTACCAATTCTAAATGAATAAGTATTAGCTTAATTATAACAGCACTGACAGTCCGGGTACAGATTCAGGCTGAGCGAACATACCGTTTCTTGACCCACACGCTAATTGAAAACACAGCAACCACCGCAACGCCAAACCAATACCAAGGAATGCCAAAAACCCTCCATCCTTCCCTACTTGGTTCAAACGTCAGCGTACTCACACCCAACGTTCCGCTTCCGGGTATATTATTCACCGTAGCAAAACCAGCTAATTCAAATTGAGGCGGGTTGCGATGCGTCACAGAAGGTAAAGCTGGAAGTTCGGGTGTCTCTACTGTAAGTTCGATATTTTCAATAGGTGCTAGTTGAGATACTGTAGCACTCGTTGGTTGCTGTATCGGTTGTGGCGATGATATCGTATTTGAATTCGGTTTTGAGTTTGAACTCGCTGCCGGTTGTGGTTCAGCGACAGGCGCCGGTACTGGTGCTTGCTCGGTAGGTGTTCGGCAATCCGCACCAAGCAGCAACCCTCCAACAACACAGCGAACCGTTTTACCTAAAACACCCTCGGCCTTTGCGGGCTGAGAGTGTATTAAAGAAACAATTAAAGCGATGCCAACAATAGCAAGAATGAACACATAGAATTTCACACCTTGTAGGCCGTAAAGCCACGTTCGCCTCTGCATGCGAGCCCTCCGCTGACACTCAATTTGCTATGAACGATACAATAATTATACCATGAGCGAAATAAAGTCTACACTTCTTTGTGGTCGGCATGAGTATGGTCAAAACCTTCGAGTTCGTCGATTCGATTGTGGTTCAACCCGTAATAGTGGGCAATTTCGTGCCACAGGGTGCGTTTAATTTGCTCGGCAAATTCTTCTTCACTATGCGAAACCATTTGAATAGGTACTTTAAAAAGCGTAATTTTGTCTGGCAATACATACGTATAACCTGAACCCCGTTGGGTTAAGGGGATACCTTCATATAGGCCAAGTAATAAGTTGCCTTCTTTGAGGTTAGACTTCTGGGCTTGATATTCGTCTGGCCAATCGGCATAAAGAATTGCAACGTTATCTAACCCCTTGATATATTCTTGGGGCAGTTCATTCATTGCTTTTGTCACCAGTTGGTCAAATGCTTCGTCGGAGATTATTTGTTGTTCTTGATTCACTATACTAAGTATATCACTTTTCTTCGTGCATGGACTTAGTTATCTCAGACCATTTTTGATCAAGGGTTTCGCCGTCTTCATCGTTGCTAAGGTCAATGGTTTCATCCTCCTCGTATTGGTCGAGGTCGCTAACGGTACCATCATCTTGCGGATCGATTGTTTGTAATTGTAAATATGGGAATAATGACATATATTTTTTGATTTTAAAATTTTTGTTTTTAAATTGTTATGCAAGTATTTAAGCATAAATGGTTTAAAATGTCAATACTCCCCTGCTTCGTAAAGTGTTGGAAAATAAAATGCCCCGCCTAATCTTTCGACCGGCGGGGCATTTAGATGCTCGACGTGGGTCGTTGATTAGACGGGGGCTGAAGCGAGGTTTTTCGCTTGTTGTATCTGTTTTTCCTTTCGCAAATCCTTTTTGTACTTGAGCTGGGCAGCGGCGATTCCAATCGCCGCGATGATGATGATTACAAACACCATCATTCCCCTAAAACTTTCCCAGAAGCTCGGTGCAGAGAACGCCGTGACCCACACAACTTTTCCTTCTACGTCGGACATTTGTAGCGGTACTGTTCGTACATCAGCTACCGGGTTGGCATCACCTTTCGTTATAAGACTTCCGTCGTCGGCATAGCCGATAAACGTGTGGGTTGTCGAGTGAGCGTCTGTGTCTTGCCTAAACGTAATGATGTCCTGAGGTTCCAGGGTGTCGGTCGGCTGGACCCATACTACCGAATGAACCGGTAATGTTGGGACCATGGAACCGGTTTCAACCGTCGCTGGGGTGATCATGAAGACCACACGAACGACGAAGATTACCGCTGCGAATACGAAAACTCCGAGATACAGCCAGTACTTACTGAGAAATTTCTTCATTGATGAGTCCTTCTGTATCGACGGAAACGGGTACTTCTTCGAGGGTAATTTCTGCATCAGCAGAGGCATCTGGCGTCAACTCTACGACGCTGGTCGGTTCGGTTACGGCTTCGACAATGGCACTTACTTCCGGAGTCGCTTCCACGACAACCGGTTCGGGTTGAGGTGTGGGTACGGCAGCGGGAGGTGCTGTGACGTCAGGGATTGCAACGGGTACAGGAACGGCAACGGGTGCCGGCGTCGGGTTAATGACAGGTTCGGGTACTGCTACCGGCGCAGGTACAGCAACTTCCGGCACACTTGGTGCTGGAACTGGAACAGTCTGAACCGGCTCAGCGACGTCCGTAGACGGCTGCTGAATCGGCTTTTGTTCGGGTACTTCCGCGTCGGGTGATGCAATCGGTGCTGGGTCAGCGACATCAGACTGGTCGTCAACCGGAGCAGCGCTAGTAAGCGCGTCGTCCGGAATATCGAAAGTAATGCTGATGTTCGCAGGTGCAGTTGCGTTAAAAACTGCACCAGTCGGCTGAGGAATCAAGCCCTGAATAGCCACAACGAACACCGCTGCAGCCAATACATTAATAATACGGCGTGACATGGGTGCTCCTTGGGAGTAGATGTTGGATTGCTATGGATACGTACATAAGATTCAGAAAAATTCGGAACCTTATGTGCATTTCAATAATTTCTTATAAGGATGTTAGTGCTCTGGGCACTCACCTTCTCGTGAAAGAAGTGAGTGCCCAGAGCTATTTCGGATAAGCCCGACGGCTTGTTGTGGTTACTGCTGGGTCAGCGTGACCGGGAGGTTACCCCCGAAGGTCTGGCCCTTCCACTCGTTGCCGGCGTCGCCACCCAGCTTGACGTCGACCACGAAGGTCTTCGACTCGCCGGGCTGAAGGACGCCGAGGTCCCAGCCGTTTGCGGGCAGCTTGGTCACCGCAACGAGCGGCGTCTGACCGGTGGCGGTGCCGACGCCGATTCGGAGGTTCTCGTAGGTGACGGCCGGGTTGGTGGGACTGGTGGCGTTGGTGAAGGCGCTGCCGAGGTTGGCGGTCGCCGGGATGCTGCCGGCGTTGGTGACGGTGAACCACTTCGGGATGAGCTGACCCGGCTTCAGGTTGTTGAAGTCGAGCGCGATCGTCCCGCTGTTGTCCTCGTCGCTGACGCCGAGTACCAGCGAAGCGGTGTTGATGTCGACGCGGGCGGTCTTCTGGTCGTTGAAGGCCGCGCCGGTGCTGCCGTAGGCAGTGAGGCCGAGGGCGGCAATGATGCCGACACCGATGATGGCACCGACGGCGCGGTTGCGCTTGGAACGGGCGTTCTGAACGGGCACTGCGGTCTCGTCGAGCGGGTTGGTCGGGTTTTGCGAGGACATTATGTCCCCTTCCTGCAGCTAAGCTGCGTCGGGTGTATCTGAAATGTAAGGTTCATGCATCTTCGGATGAAGCATGGCACAAGAGTGATAATACCATTTTATAAATTATACGTCAACACTTTTTATCCATTTTGTCTAATATATTTTATACTACTTACGCTTAGATAGGAAAAACCCGGCTATTTCTAGCCGGGCTGTCCCCTATATCTTGTTTGAAGAACTCCTTTGAATGGTGGCACTTGCCTGAATGGTTCCGACGAGTGCCAGGTGACCGCTATGACTGTGGCGTACAACAACGTCTGCGTGTTTGGTGAATTTCTCCACCATGCTTCGTAAGAACCAGGCCGTTTCCGGCGAGGTCCATGACGGCGTCATGCGCAAGCCGGAAAGCCCTTCCCCGAGCTCCGAGTGGTCAGTGTAAATCAGCACATCATCATTGTCATGGTACTTCTTTGCAGAAGCAGGCACGAATCCGACGATATCGACCTTTCCGAACCTTTCAGGCTGGTGTTCGTAGTGCTTAAGCACGCCTTCGTGGTTCAGGTATTGCTCCGACCAGTGGCCGTTTACATACTCCGGCTTTTCCGATTGCTCGGGCAGTTCGTCCGAAGACTCCGTTGCCGACAGGCTCAGGAAAGTACGTTCGTGCGACATGATGTCCAGAATGGTGCGCGAAGCGCCAAACTGCAACATAACGCTGGTTGGTTGAGTCACGCCCATCACTCGGAACTGGCTGATGTTGCGAAGCAAGCCGAGTACCGCCACCAAACTTTCACGCTGGGTGGCGGCCTCTTGCTGACTTTCCTTATGACGGCGCTGGGTTGCGCGGTCGTTCTCGCCCACAAACCAGCGGAGCGCAAGGTCCATACCGGCAGATGAACGAAGTTCTTCAATGGCGTTAACCATTCGGACGTACAACGCACCCATTACTGGGTCAGTGTTGACATCCGGGTGAAGAAACCGCGAGTGGGCTGCGAAGACTCTTTCGGCGTGCTTAAGGAGGTCCTCAAGCGTGCCGTCAGTTTTGTGCTTTTGCACAATCTCCTTGGGTATCCCGATAACTTCAAAGGGATCAGGACTTTTCATAGAACTTCCCTTCTTATTCGTCGGTGTTGCTGAGTGCTTCCTCCAGCGTGTCGCGGGTGTCGATGTTCGAGATAGCCGCAAGGCCACCAAGTTTTTCGGCGACGCTGTTCAAGCTTTCGACTGAGTGAATCTCGAGCTCCTCGTGCTGCTGGTACTCGTTGTAGACTTCCAGGAAGTCCAGCAACGAAACAACCGATTCGCGGCTCTCGATGTTGACGGACTCTTCGTCCGGCGAACCTTTGCCGGTGCGCACGGCAATCTCGTAGAGGAAGTCGATTACCACCAGGATGTCTTCCGACTGGTACTCCTCGTGGATGTCGAACAGCCACTGGTCAATCGGTTCACCGTGGAAAGAGGCCAGCCACGCGATTGCGGCAATTCTCTTTTCGGTGTTGAGGGTGGGGTTTTCAGCCACCATCTTGACGAGGCCGAGGGCGGTCGCGTCATCGACTTTGCCGGCGGTGAACTTGGCGAGCTCGTTGCGGTTTGCCACGATGAGCTCCACCGCACCTCCGAGCTTCTGAGCTTCGGACAATACGATGTCTGTGGTCATGGTCATTTTGTTCTCCTTAAGATGTAGGGGTGCGACGGAAGAGAGAGAAAAAATAGCTGTGACGCCTCTCTCACTCCTCAACGTTGAATAAAATTATACCAGTTATAGGGGTTATTGTCAATTTGAAAACACTTGACATATGACTCAGAGAGTTTTAGAGTTTCTAACATGCTGTTTGCAAATTGCAAAGAGTACCGAGGAGGAAGCATGCCTGGAACAATCGCACCACCAGTAGTCAACTTCGAACAGGACATCGTTCGACTCGTCATGGGCACGAAGCTGCTCTTGAAGAACTCGAAAGAGCGCACCGAGTTCGCAATCGAGCTCAACCAGACGACGCCCAGCCTCGTCGCAAGCAAGGCCTGCGACGTTCACGAAGTCGTCGTCCGAGTTCGTCGCGGCAACGACCTGTGGAGTCCGCAGCTCGAAAACGCCGTCCGAGACGAAGTCGCGGCCCACAAGTCGCCCAACATGGCACCGGTTCGCTTGAAAGTCGAGCGTTACTAACATCACCACCTCGTTTCGCCCCCGAGGCCCCTTCCGCACATTGTGTGGATACGGGGCCTCGGGGGCAATAACTTTTTACGCCTTTGTTAACGAGATGCCGAGAGGCATTTTTTCTATTTCAACACTTTCGCTGTATTCGTAGCTTTTTTCGTTAATTTCTACCGCTAACGTTTCATCTGAAATGTCGGCAGTGTATTCTTTCACAGCTTCGGCTAGTTCGCCTTCGGCAATGAGGCTTAGTTCGATGCGGTCATCGATATTCAAACCAGCTTTTTTACGAGCAGATTGTACATAACGGACAATTTCACGGGCAAGACCTTCTTGACGAAGTGCTGGAGTGATCGCTTTATCAAGCACAATTTCAAACTCGGTTTCAACGGCGTTCTCTACTGATTTCACGTTCACCTCTTCGGCAATAATATTCACGTAAAAATCTTCCAGTGCTTCACCGGCGTAAGTTAACTTCGAAAGTGGTTGGCGAACTTTAATTTGTTGTTGCGTGTCATCTTTATACATACGCAGTGCCAAACCCTGCTCAATAACTTCGCGTGTCTTAGCCATACGGCTGAGAACGAGTTCATTCGCGTTCCCTACTTTAGGCCAGTCGGTTAAGTGGACACTCTCGCCGCCAGTAAGCTTGATATAGAGTTCTTCAGCCATAAATGGCACGAATGGCGCGATTGCTTGGCTGAGGCGTACGAGTACGTAGTGCAGCGTGCGGTAGGCATTATTCTTGTCGGTGTCGTCATCGCTCTTCCAGAAACGGCGGCGTGAACGGCGAACATACCAGTTTGAGGCGTCATCAAGGAATGGCAGAATTGGCTTTGCAGCACCGGCAACATCATAGCCGTCCATTTTTTCTTCAATTTCGTTAATCAGTTGGTGCACCCGGCTAATAATCCATTGGTCGAGTGGGCTCTCAACATCGTCGCTTGGGTCAACTAGGTTTCCATCGAATTCCCAACCGTCAACTTCAGCGTACAGCGTAAAGAAATCGTACATGTTCCATACCATGCTGAGTTTGCGGGCGATGTCCCCTACTTCTTTGTCCTGAAGGGTAAAGTCTTCACCAGAAAGTAATGGGCTTGAAAGCAGCAAGAAACGAAGCGAGTCAGCGCTAAACTTGTCCATGAGTTCGTTCGGGTCGGTAAAGTTACCAAGTGACTTAGACATCTTACGGCCATCATTACCAGCAATGTTACCCGTTACAATCACGTTCTTATAGGCATTGTGGCCGAATAGCGCGGTGTTCACGGCGTGTACATAATAGAACCAGGCACGAACTTGTCCGACGTACTCAACAATGAAATCGCCAGGGAAATTAGCTTCAAACTTTTCAACGTTTTCGAACGGATAATGGAACTGCGCAAATGGCATCGAGCCAGATTCGAACCAACCATCAAGCACCTTATCGATACGAGTGTAGGTAACGCCGTCGATGTCGAAGGTAATGTCGTCTACCCATGGGCGGTGATAATCATCAAGTTCAACACCACTCAGTTCTTTAAGTTCTTCGTAGCTGCCGATAACTTTAATTTTCTCGTTACCGTCTTTATCAGTCCCCTTCCAAACAGGCATAGCAGTCGCCCAGAAACGGTCGCGGCTTAAGTTCCAATCAGGGGCAGTTTCAATTGTTTTCTCAAAACGGCCATGTTTAATGTGTTCCGGGAACCAGTTGATGTTGTCGGTATTTTGCTCGAGCATTTCAACACGTTGGCCATCGATATCCATAAACCAGCTTGGGTGCGCGCGGTACATAAGGCGGTGCCCGGTACGCGGGTTGTGTGGGTATTCGTGGCGGATGTATTCAATTTTCCAAACGATACCTTGTTCAAGTAATGTCTTAGCAATAAGTTTGTTGTTTTCCCAAACGTCTAGACCTTCCCATTCACCTGAAATGTATTTTCCGTATTCATCGAGCACGTGAACAACAGGAATACCCTTTTCTTTCGCAAGCAAGAAGTCCTCTTCACCATACGCTGGCGCAAGGTGAACAATACCAGTACCAGCATCGGTCGTCACGTAATCAGCTGCCCAGATTTTGTGCGCACCTCCACCTTGGTCTTCGAAGAGTGGTTCGTATGAACGGCCCAAAAGTTCGCTTGAAGAGAATGGTCGTACAACGCGGTAATCGAGTGGTTGGTGCTTTTCGTTGGTGAAAACTTTTGCAACTAGCGCTTCAGCAAGTACGAAATACTCACCTTCGTATTCAACTTGGACGTATTTAATGTCTGGGTTGATAGCCAAGGCTGTATTACCAGGTAATGTCCATGGTGTTGTTGTCCAAGCAAGTAAGTAAGTAGATTTGCCATGTTCTTCGTGGTCTTTTTTATCATCTGTACCAATTTTAAATTTCACATACACGCTTGGGTCAGTAACGTCGACATAGGCGCCGGCGTCCATAGTAACCTCAGCTTTAGAAAGCGGTGTCGCCCACTTCGTGTCGTACATAAGCACGCGTTCACCTTCGTAGATTTTGCCTTTTTCGTAGAGTTCTTTAAACGCCCACCAGACACTTTCCATGTAATCTTTGTCCATGGTTTTGTAGGCACCCTTGAAATCAACCCAGCGGCCAATACGAGTAATGGTATCTTCCCAAAGATTTGAAGTTTGCACCATGCTTTCACGAGCGGCAGTAATATATTCAGCAAGGCTAATGCGCGTACCAATTTCGTGACGGTCAGTAATACCCAGTTTTTTCTCAACATAATTTTCAGCAGGAAGACCGTGACAATCCCAGCCCCACACGCGCTCTACTCGCTTACCTTTCATGGTTTGGTAACGAGGAATTGCATCTTTCACTACACTTGATAGGAGGGTTCCGTGGTGCGGCACGCCAGTAATGAATGGAGGGCCATCATAAAACACGTACGAGTTTTCTTTCGGACGAAGTTCAATTGATTTTTCGAATGTCTGGTTGTCCTGCCAATATTTAGCAATGTCTTTTTCGTATTCGAGTGCTCGGCGTCGGGTGTTTGCTTGAAATTTCATTACTTGGTTCCTTTTCGTATCATGGTTGTTTCTGGTAAAAATTTGAAGTGTGAGGGTCTATCATCTTTGAGTGCTTCGAAACCCATTTTGGCGTAAAACCGTTTGGCTCTTTCGTTTTCTTTGTATACACCGAGTTCAATCGGTTTTGTTGGGTCGGCCCATTCGATAAACTCATTAACGAGTGCTTGGGCGACTCCTTTGCCGTGATATTTTTCATCAACGTATAGAGCGACAATTTCTTGAGTATCTTTTTCTTTATCTATCTCACCGTAGATTAATCCGATTGGTTGATTATCTTCACGTGTGGCGAGGTAATAAAAACGGATACTGGGTTCTTGGACCGCTTTGTCGATAAAATCTGCCCTGTTCTGAATACGATTTAGACTTACAAGCTCAGTCGCCTTTTCGATGACCTGGCGATTATGTTCTTCAATTTCTGGATCGTGATTTTCGTTGGGTTTTAAGTAGGTGCGACGAAAACTCTCACTATGAAACTCTGCCGTTTGCGCAGCATCTTCAGGAATAGCTTGTTCGATAGTCCATTCGGGGATAAGTGGTGAGTTAGGCGACATACTTTGTTCCTTTAAAATAATAAAAATCCTCTTTGTCTATCGGAACCCCTCGCAGGGTGGTACCATCCGATTTCCAAAAAAGATTTTCTTTTTCAGCACTTAGTTGTCGCTTTAACGCAGCGTGACGCGTTGGGTTCTAATTGGCTTTCGCTGTTCTTCCCAAAACTCGCGGGTGATAGCCGCTCGAACGTTTGTACCCTTTATTGTACTTGGTTTGCATTTGTTAATCAAATGCGACCCCCCTGTTCTTAAGCGAAGAGTGCGTCACCGAACTTAAGCACTACAAGCACAACCATCAATACAATCCAGCTTGCAACAATAAGTTGTTCGTAACCGCCCTTTAGGAATTTTTGAATTTTTTCGTTGAGTGTTTTCGAGAAATTCCAAGTGTTTTCACGGAGGTTAATGTAGGTAATTGCAGAAAGCATTAACGTACAGCTGAAGGTTACAATAAGGCACCATGGACATAGCACTTGAATGGCATATAGGCTGTTGAAGAAGAGCCAGTACGCAAAAATTGTACCGAGCAAAATACCGATGTTAGCAAGTTTTAGAAAACCCTTATTGTAGGTTGCGCCGCCCCATAAAGCTGCTACCGCAACAGTCACAATAACTGGGAATGATATCATGCCGATATACATATTAGGAATACCAAAGAACACACTCGCCTGCCAGGTTTGCATAACGGCCGTACAGTTAAGAACTAGGTTAAAGCTACAAGATAAAATGGCGTCAGGGTTTTGTAGCAGGTGAATTTTTTCAAGGCTTAATACGAATGCTGCCGCCAATGCCATAAGTGCGCCAACTAACATAACGATATAAGCGGTTCGGACTGAGCGTTTTTCGTCTTTGTGCGTCACCGCTTCTTTAAATTTCTTAAACATAATAACTCACCTCGCTAATAGTTGGTAACGGCAGGCCGCGCCATTGGTTTTGTAGACGGCCATCATCAGATAATGCAACGACAGTTGGAAATTCCATAATGTCATACGTGCCAGTAAAGCTAATGCCTTCTGCACTTTCGGGGTTCATCGTTTCAAGCTCGTGGCCGGTTTGACGCAAGAAATCACGCATGTAATCGGTAACCTGACGGGCGTAATCGGTCTCTTCTTTATAAATTACCACCACACGCATATAAGGTACCCTACTGACCTTGTTTCTGTTGTTTCTGGCTGCGGCGAAGTTCAAGAATTTGTACGAAGTCTTCTAAGTTCTTGAATTCTTGGTACACACTGGCAAAACGTACGTAAGCAACTTCGTTGCGAGCAGCAAGTTCGTCCAGTACTTTGTCACCAATTTGCTTTGAAGTGATTTCGGTTTCACCAAAGTTATAAAGGCCGTCTTCGATAACGTCAATCATTTCTTCAACTTCAACTTCAGAAGTAAAGAATTTACCAACAGAACGCTTAATAGCAGTTGAAAGTTTGTCGCGGTCGTATAGCTCACGTGCGCCATCTTTTTTAATGATGGCAAGGTTTGGCTTTTCAATGCGCTCGTAGGTTGTAAATCGAGTACCGTCTGGAGATTCGCGGCGGCGACGAATTGTAACGCCATCACTCACCTCGCGTGATTCAATAACCCGACTATCTCCAATAACAATTTTCGTCATTAACGTTCTACTCCTTGTTTTTCTTTTCGCGCTTCTTGCGACGTCGTAGGAAAGCTGGTGTATCAGATTCATCGTCTTCTTCAGGAGTGGCTTGATTCCACATGTTCTCGGTATTTTCTTCAGCGAAGATTGCTGCAGATTCACTGTGGTCGAGGTTTAGGTCGATATCTTTCACTTCTGTAGCATCGATAGCTTGGCTCATTTGTTCAGAAACTTCAGTGTTAATAACTTCTTTTTCTTCTTCTTGGAAGTATTGAGTATCAAAACCAGTTGCAATAACAGTAATGATGAGCTCGTCTTCGATGTCAGCCTTAAGAGTTGCACCAAAGATGATGTTAGCGTCTGGTGAAACCGCGCTGGTGATAATTTCAGCAGCTTCTTGGATTTCACTCATGCTCATGTCGTAGCCACCGGTAACGTTGAATAGAACGCCACGGGCACCATCGATAGAAACTTCAATAAGTGGTGATTCAATAGCCTGTTGTGCAGCTTGGGCAGCACGGTTGTCACCGCTTGCACGGCCAATACCCATAAGGGCTGAACCGGCGTTGCTCATAATAGCCTTAACGTCCGCGAAGTCGAGGTTAATAAGGCCGTGTTCAGTAATAAGCTCTGAAATACCTTGCACACCTTGGCGAAGTACGTCGTCGGCAATTTTGAAGGTTTCAAGAAGCGGAGTACGACGGTCGATAGTTTGGAGAAGACGATCGTTTGGAATAGTAATAAGGGTGTCTACGTGACGGCGGAGTTGGCTAATTGCCCAATCCGCGTTTTGGCGACGCTTTTCACCTTCGAAGCTAAATGGCTTTGTAGCCACACCAACAACCAAGATACCCATTTCGCGGGCAACTTCAGCTACAACGTAGCCAGCGCCCGAACCAGTACCACCACCAGCACCGATAGTAACGAAGACCATGTCAGCTCCATCGATAGCTTCGCGAATGTCATCACGTGATTCGTTAGCGGCAGCTTCACCCTTTGTAGGATCTGCGCCGGCGCCAAGACCACCAGTAGTACTATGACCTAAGTGGATTTTTACATCTGCTTTGCTGTTATGAAGCGCTTGGGCGTCAGTATTCATTGCGATGAATTGAACACCGGTAAGACCGGCTTCTTTCATGCGATTTACTGCTGATCCACCAGCACCACCAACACCAACAACTTTAATGCTAGCGAAGGTCTGAATGTCACTTGGTTTTACTTCAGGCACGTCTGTATTCTCCCCTGGTAGTTATCTCTTTTACCTAGTATAACACGAGGAGGCAAGGTGCAATAGGTATGTGTTCGAACAAGTTGTGTACCCGGGTTGTGAGGTTTAAATTAGTTGTTCGAGTTTAACTTAAAACCGACGGCCGACAGCGCTAATTCACTTCCTACAAGTTCATCCGCTGTTTCACAGTAGCCTTTTATTTGAATATAGCCGTCTTTCAAGGGGACATAGGCAAATTGAACGCCTTTCGCCATCGACTTACTGTTTTCACCTGTAAATTCATACTGATGCACTTGGAATTCTTTCGGACCTTCTGAAGTATTCATAATGACTGTCTTTAGGCCAATTGAATCAAGTGACAAATCGTTACTCTTATCAACCGAGTATTCCGTTGCTGCTTTTAGCGCTGCCGTTACATCAATTGGGCCTGCATAGTACCCGTACATTGCAAAACAAGGCCCTGGTGCTGCTTTTGTGCCGATGTTGATATTCATGTTTACTAACGCCATGGGCACTTCTGGTGATTGGCTGTCTACGACATCGCTTTCACCTGGCCAATAATTATCGGCGGCGAACCAACTTGGAGCTTTTGTAGCATCAAAAGTAAACGACGGCCGTTCGGCTTTTGCGGTCGCCTCTTTTTCCTTCTGGACAGCGTCAGCAATACTAAAGCCGCCAATCGTAAGAATGGCGGCGGAGACAATGACAATAACAGCGACGAGCTTTTTTATGGCTTAAACCAACCGAAAATCTTGCTCACTCCGCCAGTCACACTTTTCGCCGAAGGAGTTTTAAACTTCTTCGAACCAGTTGTCTTAGTTGGTGCGCCACGTTCAGCGTCAATGAGCATAAGGCCAATTGCTGTTGCAAAAGCAGATTTATCAATGTCGTCAGCTACCCCGCCGTAACCGGTTGGTTGGCCTAAACGAGCCGCAAGGCCGAGTGTTGTTTTCGCGTATTCAGTTAAGTGTTTTAATTGTGATGCGCCGCCAGTTAATACAACGCCACTTGGTAACCTACCAGCACGTCCAGCTTTTTTAAGTTCTTTCGTAATACCTTCGAAAATCTCTTCAAGGCGGGCTTCAACAATTTCATCAATATCAGTGGTACTAAAGGTGTGAATTTCACCGTCGTGCTTAATGCTCACACCGGCGTTTGTTTCACGAATAACCGCAGAGGCGTGTTCGAGTTTAATTTTTTCGGCAACTTCAGGGTCAGTTTTAAGGCCAATCGCAAGATCGTTTGTAATGTTAACGCCGCCGATTGGTACAACGCCAACATACTGCAAGTCACCTTCTTCGTACACAGCGACGCTGGTAGTAGAACCACCCATATCAATAAGGGCAACACCGTTTTCAAGTTGTTGTTCACCTAGCACGGCGCGTGCTGCAGCCATACTCGTTGGAATAACGCTGTTTGGTTGTACTTGGGCAGATTCAGCGGCTTTTTGAACGTTCACGAGGTAAGGAGTAAGCGCTGAAATAACATGGGCGTCAATTTCAAGCCGGGTACCGGTCATGCCAAGTGGGTCTTTAATGTTATCTTGGCCGTCAAGCTTATAGGCATGCGGTACGACATCGAGGATTTCGCGGTTTGCTGGTACTTTACCGAGGGTAGAAACCTCTTCAATACGAGCTAAATCGTCTGGGGTAATTTCGTGGTCAGAAGAACCAACTGCTACCATGCCATCGGCGTGGGTAGTAAGGATGTGTGAGCCGTTAACGCTAATTGTTGCGGCATGCACTTGGTAGCCACTCATACGCTCAGCTTCACCGAGTGCTTCATCAATAGCGTGGCCTGGGCCTTGTAAGTTAACAACGACACCTTTGCGCATACCAGTATTAGCTGCCTGGCCGATACCAACAATTGTAGGAACGCCAGTGGTACCGTCGATGTGGGCTACAACTGCGCGAACTTTAGTTGTACCGATATCAAGACCGACAGCATATTGAGAAGACTCTTGCATGAAGCTAAGTATAACGCTTGTGGTGTAGGTTCGACAATACCTAGACGCCTAGAAACGAGTATTAAAGCTGCGTTAAAATTTCGACGCCGTCTTCAGTAATGAGTACGGTGTGCTCAAAGTGTGCAGCAAGGCTGCCGTCGCGAGTGCTGATAGTCCAACCGTCATCCTCTTGAATGATGCGTTCACCACCAAGGGTAGCCATTGGTTCAATCGCAATCGTATTCCCAGGTTTCAAGAAGCCACCGCTCCCCTTTTTGCCATAGTTTGGAATGTCGGGAGGAGATTCGTGCATCTCGTGGCCGATACCGTGGCCGACAAGTTCGCGAATAATACCAAGTTTAGCGTTATCAAGAACTTTTTGAACAGCGGCGCCAATGTCGCCAGTACGAGTTGGGCCTTTAATAGCATCAATTCCAGCGTACAAGCTGCGTTCGGTCGCGTTAATAAGATGTTTTTGGACACCATTTGGCTTATCGCCAACAACCATCGTAAAGGCACTATCGGTTTTCATCTTTTTATAGGTAATAACTAAATCAAAGCTGACAATGTCACCTTCTTGCAGCACGTAGCTGGTTGGAATAGCGTGAACAATTTGGCTGTTAGTCGAAATACAAATTACAGCTGGGAAATTAACTTCAGGAGTTTTGTATGTCGCAATTGCGCCGCGTTTTTTAATTTCTTTATCAACCCAAGCGTCGAGTTCAAGCTCACTGACCCCCGGTTTTACTTGCAGTCGAAGGTCGCGAAAAATACCGGCAAGAATTTTGCCGCCATCGCGCATTGCTTGAATTTCCTCAGGCGTTTTGTCGTACATTACGCAGCAAGTTCCCTGCTTTTAAGTTCAGCGAAAATACGGTCGTGAATTTCCCCTACAGAACCAACGCCATCGATATGAACGACAGGAATTTGTTGTTCAGTTACGAGGCTAAGAATTGGATACATCTCTTGGCGATAAATATTAAGTCGTTGGTCGATAGCTTCTGGAGTATCATCAGCACGGCCACGAATTTCGAGGCGTTTTAAAAGTTCTTCACGAGGCACTTCCAGTACTACGACAAGACCTATTGAACGGCCATGTTGTGGTTGGCTTTCAACCAGCCACTGTGCTTGGTCGAGTTCGCGGGGAAACCCATCAAGAATAATTTGTTGAATATTACCGGCTTTAGCAATTGCTTCACCCATAATTTTAGTAATACTTTCGTGCGGCACTAATTTACCAGCGTGCATTGTGGCGATAAGTTCTGTATCGTGCGTGTCACGCAAAAGTTGACCAGCACTCAACCAACGCCAGCCCATACGTGCTGCTAAAATTTGGCCCTGTACGCTTTTTCCAGCACCAGCTGGACCGAAGAAGATAATCATATATTTATACTACGCAACGAGCGCTTGTTTCACAAGCCGAGCGATAGTCCCGCCATCAGCAGAGTTGCCGAGTTTGCCTTTTACAGCACCAATTACTTGGCCCATAGCTTGTGGACCACTGACACCCATAGCAGCAATTGTTTCGTTAATAACATTTTGAATGTCTTCTTCTGAAGTTTGCTCAGGAAGATACGCTTCAATAACTTTTGATTCAGCAAGTTCAGCTTCAGTGAGTTCAGGGCGACCAGCAGCTAAATACTGCGCAGCGCTATCTGCACGCTTTTTCACTTCACGAACAATTAATGTTTCAATTGTTGTGTCATCAAGGCCAGTGTCGCGTTTGTTTTGCGCCACTTCCTCATTAAGAATCACGGCTTTGAGACCGCGTAATACTTCGGCACGAAAACGATCACCGCCCAAAAGGGCGGCTTTTAAATCGTTATCGAGTTGTGTTTTGAGAGCCATTAAGGCTACAACCTAGCGAAGGCCTAAACGAGCTTTTGCAAGCTTGTCGGCTTTACGTTCTTTACGGATAATAGCTTTTTTACGGCGTTCTACCTTGCTAATGTCCTTGTTGAAACGCATCGCAGCTTTAGCTTCAGCTAAAACACCGCTTTGCAGCACTTTTCGGTTGAAACGACGAATAATGTTCTCGTTCGCTTCTCGTTCGTCTTTACGTGTTACTTGTACCATAT
>Ga0247815_10000300_pt1 | contig 39392 bp, 72 predicted proteins | sample UWRJL194509B1_FD_181014 | JGI IMG/M metagenome (GOLD analysis project Ga0247815, IMG submission 181014) | Plant litter microbial communities from Arlington Agricultural Research Station in Wisconsin, United States - UWRJ-L194-509B-1 | ecosystem: Environmental > Terrestrial > Plant litter >...
GGGGCGCACCATCGGAGCAGCAGTCCGCCCGGAGGCGCGCGCCTTGATGGATGAGGGTATCCGTCCGACGATGGGGCAGATGGCGGGCGGGCTCACTCAGCGTATCGAGGATGTTGTTGCCCGCACACCTCTTGCTGGCGCGACTGTATCGGGAGCGCAGCGTCGAGCGGCGGCGGATTTGAACCGGGCCCAGATCAACCGTGCACTTCGCCCGCTGGGTGAGAACCTTCCCCGCAATGTGTCTATTGGGCATGAGGGTATCGACTACGCGCGCACTCGGCTTAATCAAGTGTATGAGAGCGAGCTTCCGAATATCTCAGGCAATATGCCGCAGACATTCCCTCGCCGTCTCGCAGCGGTTGCACGGAGGGCAAATATTCCGCAGGGTACGGACGGAGAACGAAATGTGCAGGCGGCTGTAACCGAAGCTATGCGGCCTTTCCGCAATGGTTCGTTTAACGGGCGAGCATGGAAAACCACGGACGAATCCCTAGGCGACCTATCCCGTTCATGGAGCTCCAGCGATGATCCTTATGTAAGGCAGGCAGGGCGCGCCACGCGGGCTATGCGCGATCAGTTGCGCCGCGTAGTGTACAATCAGAACCCGCAAGCGGCGACGCGGCTTCGTCAGGCCGATAGAGGTTATGCTAGCCTTATCCGAACGGAGAAGGCTGCGCTCAACTCTCCTGACGGTATTTTCAGCCCTGCTCAGTTGAACTCTGCCGTTCGCCAAACTGATAATTCCGCGCGCAGAAATGCCGTTGCTCGCGGGCGGGCGTTGGATCAAGACTTGTCGGGCCCCGCTGCCCGAATCCTCGGAAACACTGCCGCTCAGGGAGGCTCAAGCGACTACAACGCGCTTGCATCTCTTGCGCTGCTCGGGACGAATGCCGTTACGGGCAATCCCGTCGCGCTTGCTGGTGGTGGCATTCTTGGCCTTAATGCGCTGCTGTACAGCCGTCCGGGGCAAGCATTGGCGCGGGGCGCTATGGCGGGTACCGGCGTGCAGCGTGGCGCTAGAGCGCTGGTGAACCAATCCGGACAACCCATTGTCGAGCAAATAGAGGGCTATTTTGATGAAGAAATCCCCGTCCCCGGTGCAGGTGGGAGGCGTTAATGGTTGATGGCGCAAGCGTTACAGTCCCGCCTCAGGTCATCCTCCCGATTTACGATGACCTGACTGTCCTGAAGGCAATCGACAGCGATACGCTGCTCGACGGCTATCCGGGTCTGGTAAAGGGCATCGGGCTCTATATGTGGGATGCCCTCTCGATGGCTTCGGCTTCCGGGGAGGATGTCGTCCGTCCAGATGACCGCACCTCGCTCCAAGCAGGGCGGTGGCTGCGTATCGCCCTGTCCGATCAGGTCGCGGATGTAAACGATGCTGTAGCGCTTGCACAAGCGGCGGCGGCTTCCGCTCAAGGCGATGCGACATCTGCAACGCAATCCGCCTCGATTGCCGTTACAGCACGAAACGAGGCAGAGGGCTTCAGGGACGAGGCTGCGACAGCCGCTGGTCAGGCATTGGCTGCTGCTGCTACCATCGGGCTAAAAATCCAAACCAACCCGGCAACACCAACGGTCCCTCCTGCTGGGGCTGCGAGCGGCGATAACTATCTGGCGACGGAGCCCACCGCTAGCTACCTGATCCTGTACCTCAACACGGCGGGCACTGGCGCTCCGGTTCTTGTCAGCGGGCTTCAAGTCCGCATCCCGCTCATGAATGGCGTGCAGGCGGTTATCGATGTGCTGCCTGACATCATAGAGGCATTGGGTTTCGAGACGATTAACACCCGCATGGGTGTCCAGACGCTTACAGCGGGCATGGGAACGTTCGGGACCACCAATTATTCCTTTCTGATGTTTCAGGCCACCGAACGCACCTCGCTTGTGGGCAAGGATATTGGGCTGCGTGTGGGTGTCCTTGGAAGCGGCGCTGTTAGTCTCGGTTGCTATTCCGGCAATCCTGCGACTGGCAACCTCACTTGCCAATGGCGCGATGCCCTCCCCACGGTCCTCGCGACCGGCAATCAGGTCTGGACTGCGCCGTCCACTCGCATGATCGAGGCTGGACAGTGGCTGGCGTTCGACTTCCCGACTGGCGGCGTGCAGGCCAACACCCGAAGCGGCGGGGTCAGCTACAACCGGGCGGGGCTGCTCGCTCCAGCAGCCTCGGGGGCCTATGGTGACGCTGCCGCGACTATCGAGGGCTATATCGACACAGAGATTTATGCCGCTCGGGGAATTACCCGGTCTGAGATGACGGCGGAAACTCAGACGGCAATCTCTCTGGCTGAAGCTGTGGGCACTCAGCGGGAGGTCTATACTGGCTATCCAGGCCCATTCGACACGGGCAATTTCAGCTCACTCAATTTCTTCGGACAGGCATATGTCGGGACAGCGACCTATGCGGGGGCCATCGAAAAGCTGGATATCCTCGCACTGACGACGGGCGACGGCATTTTGCAAATGTCGATCTGGCGCGGGGATTTGAGCAACCGCGCCGTGAACATCAAGCAAGTGGCGCTCGGTCCAATCGCCGCTGGCGTTAACACCCTACAGGCCAGCCTCGGAGACTATGCTGCGACGTATCTGGAGGCGGGAGACCATGTGTTCATTAACCGCCTTTCCCTAGGCGGGCCAACCCTCGCGCTAGGCGACCTGACGGGCAGCACTTTCTATTCCGCAAATGGAGCGGTTGCCCAAGTCGGGCAGCAGCAGGATTTCTCCTCCGGGCCTCCGGATACGCTCACTATCGCCCGGTTCTGGCAAACTGCCAAAACACTACCAATCCTCCCCGAAATTGCTCCGCTGATGTGGGACATGTTCCTTGTTGCGGGGCAGTCTAACGCGGTAGGGAAGGGCGCAGGCGGAACCCCGCTCATTCGCTCTGGCATCGCCAAGCAATATTATTCCGGCGTGCTGACCGATCTTGCAAGTGATCCCGTTGGCAACGCGGATGATGCCTCTGCATGGCCTGCGTTCGCCAATGAGTATTACCGCCGCACGGGTCGGGGGTCGATTTTCGTTCCGCGCGCAGTTTTAGGTTCGGGGCTCCAGGCCTATCTTGGGTCGAACTGGAGTGATACCGGAGCGCTGAGAGGGCCTGCCGCTGCGGCTGTCACTGCCGCCTATAACGCCATTTCGCCGACGCTCCCCGTTCAGTTCGCGGGGGTGCTTTGGATTCAAGGTGAAACGGACGGCGACAACATCGACGCTGGGGTGTCTGGTGTTACCGAAGCGGGCTACACAACGCAGCTTGCGACGCTCAAGGCCTACTTTGAAGCACAGTTTGGCTTCGCTTCGGGAATGATGCCATTCTTGATCGCAGAGACGGGCCAGCGCACCACGGGCGATACGGCAGGGTGGCAAGCCGTTCGTAGAGCCCAGCGCGCCGGAGCCCGGACCATCCCCGGCGTCTATCTGGCTCATACTGGCGCACGCTTCTTCGTCGCACGCAGCATGATGCGCGATCCGCTGCACTACAGTGGCTCCGCCTATACCGAGATGGGCAATTCGTTCGCCACCGTCTCCGCCTCCCGCTGCATCGGCAACGCTTAACCACAGAGGAGTAAGACACATGCCCGACTTCAATACCATGACGTGTAGCCAATTGTGGGACTGGATCGAAGACCCCGCCCGCCTCACGGACAATCGCTGGGTTCCCGCCGCAATGGCACGCTGGCAGGAACACTGCGCGGAGAACTACCCTGGCTTTGAACCCGGTAGCGGTGGTGGTCGCATGGGTGGGCTTCCGCCCCACGGATGATGGATTTTGGGGTAACGACATGGGTTGCAGGGTTGGCGTGCGCGGGGGCAGTGATATTTGCCGCGCACGCCCCCAAAGACGGGCGATGGGAAGCCGTGTCTTTGGCCTGCCTCCTGCTTATCAATTGGGCGTTATTCGTCTTAGCCTACACCGATTGGTCGCCCAAGCTGGCGCTGGCTAATCTCGGTATCGAAACAAGCTCCATACACCTTTGGACGCTGGCGGATGCTATCGGTGGGTGTGCTGCAATGGCGATTGGGTATCAGTTTTGGTGGGGCAGGCTGTTGTGGGCCGTGTCTCTGTTGCAGATGGTCTTTCATGCCGGAATAGACATGGCTATTCTAGACCCGGTGGTCTATGTAGATTACCTCTTGAATGGCGCGTTACTTGTTCAGTTGGCTATTTTCTTTAGGATAGGGGGAGGCAGCATTGGTCGTAATTTGCATCGTGGCCTTGATAGCCTCGGCCTACTACGCCGGTCTGCGTACTCAGCGAGAACGGAAGCGCCGTGAGCGAGAATAACCCTCTCATTCTTTGGTTATGGGCCTTTATCGCGACTCTCGCCGGTTCTGCCGCCTCTATCTCTTTCCAGCCGTACAGGCAGATGACGTGGGCGGCTATCGCGCTGGCATTTGCCGTTAGTTGCGGCTTCGCGCTTTTCGTCGGCTCTGCTGCTGCTGAGTGGATCGCAACGCGGGCAATGTTCGGAGCAAGGGCAGGCCAGATCAATATCCGCGTGTACGGCGGTGTTATGTGGTTTATGGCTGCTGCTGCCCACTATCTGATCCCCGTCGCGATTACGCGGGCAAAGCGCTTCATCCGCGCCTTTGGCGGAACGGAGGATGAGAAATGATTATCTGGGTTATCGTCAACGTCGCCAGCTCGCTCGTCGTCGCCATGATCGTGGCGTTCAAGATGGGTGCCTATGCCGATATGTATAACCGTGGCGAGAAGATCGGCATGGGGCTTATTGTAGCCGGTATGCTCCTGCGCATTGGGCCCATCCTCGGCAAGAACCTGCTGTTTCTGCAATCCCCCTTCGATGACTGGAGTACCCTGTTGCTGCATGTGGGGCTGGCAATCTACTTCATCGCCCGTCTATGCCGAGTGCATGGGCACTGGTATCATAACGAGATGATGAAGCGGCAGGCTAGGCGGCATTTGGGGCTGGGAGACTGATATGACCATCACACTAGGAGCCCGCTCCATCTCACGCCTAGATGGCGTCCACCCCGATCTAGTCCGCGTGGTTAAGCGCGCCGCCGCTATCTCCGATCTGGATTTTACGGTTCTGGAGGGTTTGAGGACGCTCGACCGGCAGAAGAAGCTATTCGCTCAGCGCGCTACCAAGACCATGAACTCGCGCCACCTGACCGGCCACGCCGTTGATCTAGCGCCGATACTTGCGGGTGAGGTTAGTTGGGATTGGCCGCTGTACCATCGCCTCGCAAAGATCGTAAAGCAGGCGGCGAAGGAAGAGGGCGTATCCCTGACCTGGGGCGGAGATTGGCGGAGTTTCAAGGATGGCCCACATTGGGAGCTGCCTTGGGCGCAATATCCCGGCTAATATGATGAAAAAGGAATCCTAATGCGCGCACTAGTCCTCGTGGCCGTCCTGCTCACCACAGCCTGCACACAAACCCAGATGCAAGACATAGCGACAGCATCCGCACTCCCAGCTTACATCGTGGCTGGAGAGGCTGCACTGGCCCGTCAGAAGCCCTATACGGAAGCAGAACTAACAGCCCTCAAAGCAGCCGATATGCAGGCATATTCAACCGTAACGGTACTCAACGCAGATCAGATGCGCAGGGCGGATGAGGTGCATCGGAGGATTCAGGGGCTTTAGCGGATTTGGTGAAAAGCGCCCGCCCTCAACGCATGATACGCACCGTTCCAGTCTTTCTTGGCGGCGTACTCATCGGCTAGCTTGAGGGTATCGGCACGCTCCACCTCCCCCTCACCCGGTAGAGATTGCTGGCGGAAGGCGATCATGGCGGCGATGGCATCATCCGCGCGATAATACGTCTGCGGGCCAGCGATGCGCGCCAGCACCTCACGCGCCTGCCGCTCCAGCGTTTGCGCATCACTCATTTCGGGTTCTCCAGAAGGTAGTCGTGCACAGTCACGCCGAGGGATGTAAAGCCCGGATGCTGGTCGAGAATGCCTTTGCGCTGAAGCGCACCGACAACTTTATCCCAGCCGCGCCCACTGTCGCGACCGTGTAGGATCATAGTCCGCTGCGCCTCGGTCAGCCCGCGCGCAATCTCAGCCACCTCACTCATTTCCAGACCCTTTCTGAGATACACCCGAACTGCGGAGGGTGGTGAGGGCGGTCAGCCGATCAAGATCTGCGCGCGTGTCTGCCAACCAGCCCGGCATTCCGAACAGGCTGAAATCTTCGCCATAGTGGTTTTGCGCACAGCCCTCCGCGTGCTGCTGCAACATTGCCATGCTTGACCGAATGCGCGCCAAGCACTCCCTCGCCTCTTCCTCTGTTGCTGGGGTATCGAGGGCGGCTAGGATGGCGTCGATTTCATGCGCGGCCCCTGAGCGCGATATAGCGAACCCGCCATCGTTGAACTTGAGCCGGTCACGAAGCCGCATCAGGCGGTCCCGCGACACCATTACCAGCGCCTCCCGACGATCCCCGACTTGCTGGGTGGTCATGGCTTCACCACATCACGCCGTAGATAACACCCGTTACCCGCTCGACTTCATCATCCCCTGGATGAGCCGAGGGGCGCGCGTTCCATGCGGCGATGGCTTCGGCTTCGTCATATCGCGAAGGGCCGTGCATTTCACATCGCGGGCACCACACAAAAATGAGAGGCGCGCCGGCTCCCTTGTGCTGCACGTAAACGTCACCTGCGCACCCAAACGGGCACGACAGCAGCTTGGTATTACCGTCCACGCTACGGGTATCAGTCTGTGTACGCGACATATTCGAACTCCCCATTGCGGAATTTGTTGAACCGTCCGCCGAACGTGCCCTTCACGAGCTTTTCCACGTCCGCGCTGCTTGTGCCTTCGGGATAGACTCCGACGCAGAGTTGCGAGGAATTGGAGTGCGGGCGAATGTGGTAGTCGATCTTGCGAGGATCGAGCGGGCGAGGCTTCCACGACAGCCACGCGCCAGCTCGGTCGGCGGGGTTGATCTTGCAGTGAAAGCCGTTGAACTTCTCGATTTCGTCCGCCGCGCACCAATCGCACACAGGGCAGTATTCCCGTGCGGTAGTGCATGATCCGCACGGCGGCGCGATATGGCAGGAGCAGCCTTCGGATGCGTGCTCGGCGATGATGCCTTTGCACCCGTCACGCCAGCAGCGTTCGCCTTCAAGCTGCCCAAACTCAGGCTTGGTATTACCGTCCATTGTTCAGGTTCCCTTCGTATGCTGTGCGGGCGACGCGGAGGTGGCGGAACAGCAGGGAATAGAAGCCAGCGTTACCGACAGGGTTCGTCGGTATCTCAAGGGTCGTAAACGGCTCCAAAGCCTTTCGTAGGGCCTCACGTTCGGCCAAGAGGGCGGGGAGTGCGTTGACGGCGGCGACGATCAGGGCGGCATCGTCCGCAGCTTGTTCATCCCATCCCGAAAAAGGATCGTGGCCGGTTCTAGCGATAAGGCCCCCCACGGCGTACTGATCGGGCCAAATCTTCATCAGCCACTGGTCGTCACCGTTTCCCTTGGGAAAGTTGATGCTGCCGCCTGCAAACCAAGGCCCCGACGTCGCCTTCTCGATCAGCGCTGTCAGCTCTGCGGTATTGATGGTCATGGCTTGGCTCCGTTTCGATCTAGCCATTCGACGTTGGATCGCAACATGCCCGACATTCCGGGGTCACGACCATGCTCTGCGCGGTACGCCAGAACGCCTCCGTGAAGAAACGAGAGGTTCGTGGTGCATTTCTCGTCCACGCGCTCCGGCCATACGGCCCATTGCCGGTCGAACCACGTCCGCGCCTCTGCGTCGCCGGTCGTGTAACAGTTGTGGCCATCCTCGCGATTGCTCATGACGATTTATCCTCACTGCTTAATGGGAGGGAACGGCGGAGTACCCATGTCGGCTTGCGCAAGATCGCTGCCATGTTGGCGGGCAATCCGCTGCGGTGGTATCTGGCCTCTCCATCTTCTTGGGATACTGGAGGGGTTGTCATGCCGATACCTCTTGATCGCGGAGACGCTTGCGAGCCCGCTGGGCGCGCTTTCCGGTTTCGGTTGCGCGTTGCTGGTCGCGGCGCATGGTTAGTGCCTCACGTGCTGGGTCTGGCGTTCCGCGATGCTCAATGGCGCATGATGCGTGTTGTGTTCGCCAACCATGCCCGAAGCGCTCGAAATGCCCATCGCCGACAGCGACCGGCTTACCGCACCGATAGCAGGTGCCGGGGAATTTGTTGCGCATTTCCCAATCCTTTCAGTAAATAAACCGGCACTGATACCCAAAGGGAGGATCAGATATCAGTGCCGTAGCGCCTAGGGGGTGGCGCTAAACTGTGGGGGTTCCGAAAATGTCTGGGCGCTCGTTGAAATCGCGCTCGCAAAACATTTCGATGATGCCGGACATGCTCTCTCCCTTTAGCCACTTTGCATGTGCCACGGAAACTTGATCGGCGGTAACATCGGGGTATCCGAAATCCCTGAGGGCCATAGCCTGAGCCTCGAAGCCCTTTTGTAGAATACCAGTCATATCCAATCCCTCTCAGTTAGGACGCCATCCACTGGCTAAGGCTTTCACAGCTAACGACACAGGCCCAGGAACCGGCAGATAACCAGTCCGATAGCGGGTGATCGTAAGCGGTGTCAGATCGAGCCAGCGCGCCAACTGTGCGGCAGTGCACCCGATCTTCGCTTGGGCGGTGCGGAAGTCCTCTTTGTTCATATCCGCGTGATATTCGATATATTCCACCGCGTCAACAAACATTATCATCTAGGGCGATGCTCAAGTTTGGGGCTCGCTCCACCGCACGTCATGCTTCGCCCCGAACGCGTAAATCAGTTCAATCAGCCCTGCGAATTGTTGCACGGTGAGCGCGGAGGATTTCAGCCCAACAGGAAACATGCCCTGCCCCTCCAACTCCGGCAGAAATCTCATCTCTACGCCTAGCGCGTTCATGAAGCGGTTTTTGATATCGTCCAGCGAGTATGTCTCGAATCCTGGCACTTGCTTCTGAATGTCGCCCAGCATCGGCCACAGCTTGCGGTTTTGCGCGTCTCTCCGCGTTTCGGCTGCGATCTTCACAACATAACCATCGGGTGCCAGATCGACTTGACGCTTAGCCCAATCGCGCTGGCGTTGGCCGGTGAGGCGGATGGTGGCGCTAGACATTGTACGGATCGTCCAGCTTGCCCTTGTGAGGCGATGCCCGATAGAACCGCTCTGCCAGTGCCAGCAGGTTGATGCCGTACTTGCGCTCGAAAGTCTTTTCGCCCCGATGGGATTCGGCGTGATGGTCGCGGCAAAGGCTCACAGTGAAGGCATCCGACGACTTCTCACCCATGCCCCGAGTGCTGGCGCGGTTGATGTGCGCCACCTCGATAGGCATAAGCTGACAGCCGGGGACGGAGCAGTAATGCCCCCGCACAAAGTCACGGTGCGCTGTTGAACGCAGCCGCGCTTTGGGCTTGTAGTGGTCATCTTTGAGGCGAGGGGGAAGCATCACACACTCCTATGGTCGCGGGGCATCCATTTAGTTCTGCCGTAGGGGGCGGGCACCCTTTTTCGGGCGCGGCAATGTGCAATGAATCCCGGCATATTAAGGTTCTCTTTCTGGGTGCCCCACTTTAGATTATCCGCGCGATTGTTGAGGGCATCTTCATCGAGATGAATCACCACCGCACGGGCAAAGGGTGGTGGACCGTGGAATGCCTCGCAAACCAGCCGATGAATTTTCATGTTGCCGTATTTAGGGTTGTATAGGCCACGATAGGCGTGGCGTGCTTTCTTACTCGCCCTGCAAACAACACCAAAAGTCGGCTTAGGGGTGTAAGAGCGGATACCACCATGGGGCATTGCTGCCTGAGATTCTGGCAAAACAACACGCCCATGGCTGCTCGCTCTAATACCTGGACGGCTAGGGACTGGCTTCCATATTTCGGTCATTCCCCAATCTACAAGAAATAACGATAACGTGTCAAACCTAAAAAGGTACGCTATCCGAATCCAGATCGTCGTCGCCGAACCCGCCAGACGAGAAACCACCACCTCCACCACCACGGTTATCGCTGCCATTGTCGGACTGGCGGGTGTTGTTCTGCTCGCCGCCTTCTGCCGCCGACATAAACTCCACCTCGTTAGCGCGGATATCGTACTGCGCCTTGCCCTCATAGCTTCCGATGGTGAGTTCGCCCTGGATAACGACCTTCATGCCTTTGCGCAGGAAGCGCTCAAGGGTAGCCGCGCGCTTGCCCCACACGTTGCAGCGATACCAGTTGGTGGACTCCTTATCTCCCCAGCCCTGCTTGACTGCGACGGAAAAGGCTAGGACTTGCTCGCCGCTTTGGGTGGAGCGGAGTTCGGGGGGCTTTCCGATGTTGCCCGATACGGTGATTGTTTGCATGTCTTTTCCCTTATCCTGCCGTCAGTGCGGCTACTTGTTCTAGGCCAGCCTTGCGGGTAGCCCACTCTCCTGCGATCAATGGACCGAAGCCGGTAGCATCTGCCGCCTTGCCGTTCTCTTTGCGCCACGTCATGAGGAGCGGTACGGTGTCGAGCGTCTTGATTTTGGCGAGCATCGCCTCGACTTCGACAGGGAAGACTTCCGGTTCTGCGTAGGAAGCGCGGGCCTCGGTGACGTACTTGTCGTCCTCGAACATGCCCATGTGAATATCTGCACCGACGCCGATGAATTTGAAGGCGTTGTTTACAGCATCCGTAAACGCTTTCTTGAACGCCTCATCGTCATTGAACGAACCGTCTTTGCGCTTCGCCACGACCTTATCGCCGCCGACGCCCCACACCTGCCCGTTAGACAGGGCGTCATCGGTCTTGTACCATCCTGAGATAGTGCAATAGACCAGAACCTCACCGTCGCCCTGCACTACCTGAAAATCAGGCTTAGCAAGGCCCCAGCCCTCTCCGCATGGCCCGAACGTTTCAGTCAGGCGCTTGATAATCCAGATGGGCTTGAGCGCCGTTCCTTTGAAACCACCCGCACGGCTAAAGCCTTTAGTGTGCTTGGGATCGGTAGTGGACAGGGAATCCCAAATTCGCATGTTCTCGTTCACTTGCGCCTCACGGTCAAAGAGGGTCGGGCAGGCTCGACACGAAGCCAGTTCGGAAGGCCTTCGCTATCGGGCGAATATGCGGATTTGATCGCGTCCATATCGGGCACCGGCTTAGCCACAGCGAAGCCCTCTGGCACGGCGGCAGGGTCATTGACCTTGAGCGAGGCAGGAAGCGTGCGGAGGCTTAGCGAGGCCTCTGGCAGCGGAAGCTTGTCGATTCCTGCGCTTTCCATGAGTGCCATGATGCCTTCGCGGTAGCCCTTGATCCTACCATCGCAGCGGTCGCGCCGAATCTTTCGGTCATCCATTTGCTTTGTGAGGGCGTCTCGATTACCCTCCTCAAGCTCGATCCGGTTGAGGATGCGCGAAACCAGTTCGAACAGGTCTGTTTCGCCCTCAAGGCTGTCGAGGAGGAGTTGTTCGTCGGGTTCCTCGCCAAGCGTATCGCGCAGCATCGAAAGCACAGCGCGCACCTGAATCGCGGTTAGGTCTTGTCTCATCGCGCAACACTCCTAGCAATCTGAAAGCACAACCGGCTCAATGCCATCTGACGGCTTTTACCAGCCCCATAGAAGGACAATCCTCCTCGCATACGCATAGAGGCATCGAACCAGTTTCCATCCTGGGTTACGGTTATGGGTTGAGGGGGCATCACGAATTAACCAGCACAGGATTTTCGCAGTTATTCACCGCCCAATCAGTCCAGTAGTGAAGCCATATCAGGCGTGCCCGAGCGGCGCACGCGTTGGCATCGCTCGGAGCATCCTCCTCCTTCTCAGCCCATCCGCGAAAGCCGGGGGTCAAGTCACCGTGCTTGGTAATATGCTGGTCAAGCGCATGGCGGACGGCTAAAACATCGGCTGCGTTCAACGCGGCAAAACCCGGATGGTCCGATAGGATGGGCGTTTCGCGGTGGCAGCTTGGGTCTTCTTTCATGTAGGGATCGCGCCGACCGTCGAGGCCATAGAACATCCCATAGAGCCCCGTGTCACGGCAGAACTCGGCCCACCCGGTATAGGACGGCGAGCGGGAGTTTCCGTTGCCAGTCATCTCGTCATTGGGGAAGGTGGGGGCATCGTCATGCGCCTCACTCTTTGCCCAAACGCGCAAATACGCCTCGTCCTTATCTCCCTCGAAACAGGCTTCACCGATTTTGAGTGTGTATCCCATCCCTATTATCCTTTACTCTATGTAGTTATAGGGGGTTAGTCCCAACTGCGCGCTTCTCGATTGGCGAAACTTGCCGCGTAAAAAACGGCAGCGCAGACCAACGTGCGAGCGACCGCCCAATAGGTGTCAGTCACCCAACCTAGCGGGGTCCAAAGCACGAAGTGCCAAGCCAGCCAGAGAGTGAACTGTCCCGCAAGAGCCAAGAGGGACAGGGCTACCCATCCGACCAGAAAGTCGCGAATCCAATCGCCCATCGTCATTCTCCCTTACGCCACGCAGCCAATGCCGCGTGATGGTTAAGCCTGCTCGGCGAAGTCGATGATTTCCGTGGGAACGGCGCGCTTCGCCTGACCGACGATCTGTAACTGCACCTTGACCGTGCGCAGAATCTCGCGGGCCTGCGATGCAATCGCGTCACCTTCGGCTGGCTGGATCGAGCCCTGCTTGATCGCTTGGAGGGTTTCCCACAGCGCGCTCTTGAGCGTGACTGCGGACAGTTTCGGGGATGCTTCGCGTGCCATAATCTCGTTTCCTTTGCAGTGATTTGTTCAAGGTGCCGTTTTGCTGGTAGATTTCATACCGGCTCGCACGGCTGGCGATTTCGCTTTCCACGTCCAGCAGGGCCATAAATGCCTCCGCGAACGGGCCATAATATTTCTCCGCACGATAGCGCCGGTCATAGCCCTGCTTGTACGCCTTATACTCAGGGCGACGGCAGTACTCGACATGCTGCGGCATCCGCCGCTTACGGGCCTCGCGCTCTTTATCGCGGTCCACGTTCTCGGCATAGTATCGCGCCTTTTTGGCTTTCAGTTCGGCTAGATTTCGCTCGCGATATTCTGCGTCGTATGCAGCCTTTGCCGCCCTCTTCTCGCTATCCGAGCGAAACACCCTCTTAGCTGCGCCAGAGCATGTCCGGTCGCAATAGAGCGGCGCGCCCTTCTGTATGGAACGGTTTACGCCACCCGCTTCTTTCAAACTGGTTTCGCCGCAATGCGCGCAGATGACAGCAACCTTACTCACGGCACAAACACCGCAGTCTTGCCATCACAGCCATTGATAGATATCTGGTAAAACACAGCGGCGCTCCTTGCCGTTAGGGGACGGTTCGAGCGGAGTTCCACCAACGCTCACCGTCCCCGACACTACGCCTTAGCGTAGGAATTGCAAGCCGAAGTAAGCCACAATCACGGCCGCAAAAACAATCACCGGAACAGTCCAGGGATCACGCTGTACCTCCATCGGCATCAGAGGAAGCTTTCCCGATACCAGTTCACGATGTTGTCTAGCTGCTGGCGACCAGTCAGCGAGGGGGTCTGCATGTAGTTTCATGTTCATATCCTCTATTGAGCGCTCAATCTGTCGAGCCAAGGTGTTAAGGCGTATCTTGTGGGCTTGCAGGTCGGCATAGAATACATCTGCATCGCGTTGGAGTTCAGGGCTCATCACCACACCCAATCATCCGAACGAGCTAATCCATTACCTCCATATTCCATTGACCATCCTACAGGATCATCAATGGGGATATCCTCTTCGGGTTCATCGTCGTATTCAGGATCGGTCATGGTTCAATTACCTTGTATGCGATGATGTCACCAGCATCGTCGGCATGGTCCCACGTGTAAGCGGCGGAGACAAACTTATCTCCTACCCACTCAATGGGACACTCCGAGCGCTGGTAGGTATGTTCCTCACCGTCGCGGTGGCGGACGTGCACGACAGCACCTGCGGCAACAGGGGGCGCCCCACCACCCCATTCAATCCATCCATCATTATCGGTCATTGTGAACCTCCTGCGAGTAGCTTGGCGCGCTTGGCTTTGGCCCAGTTGCTGCGATATTCACGGCAATGAGGCCGAGCCTTGCGCTCGTTGTCGCACGCGCGGCAATTTCTTCGCCCGCGATAAATATAAGTGTTTGCCTCGCTGTAGGCATGCCCCTTCGGGCAATGGGTGCGCTTACTGCCCCAATGGCGTCCTTTAGCCGCCATATCGGCCATGTTATCCGCATGTGAGCCGACAAAGAGGTGGACAGGGTTGTTGCACGCAGGATTGTCGCAGTGGTGGCAGACCTTCTCGGTCGGCAGAAGATCGCGGCTATTGGCTATCTGCCAGGAAACGCGATTAGCGCGAAAGCGACGCCCCCACATGCTGACAACACCATAGCCGCCATTGCCAGTCGCACCACTCCACACCCAGCACCCGGTTGGGGTTTTCCCGGCCCGTTCCCAGAAACGCTTGGCAAACTCGGGGTCAGAGACAACCTGGCGTGAAACTTTAGACATTGGCCCTTCCCTTAAAATAGGAGGCAATCGCTTCGGCAGCGTGCGGGGTAAGCGTGATGCCATGCTCTTGGGCAATCTGGTGAACGCGCTCTAGATCGGGGTCTATCGGCTTGGGCAGGAGGGCGACGATAGCGCTGGCTTCGTCCTTGGTGTAGTTACCCCACTCGGAAAGCCACCGCGTAAGGGCCACCATCCGCTCTACTAGCTCTTGTGGGATATCTTGGGGCATTTGGCATCTCCGAGAAAGGCGCGGGCGCGAAGGGCGGCGGCGCAGAGGGCGAGGGCTGGCTCACCCAGAACCCAAACGTTTTCGGTTTCGCACCACGCGCCTTCAAACTGATAGCGGACCCATGCCCACGACCGTGTGGGGTTGTGGAGGTTCCCGTCCCGACCCATCCCGCAGTGCCAAGTCGGCTCGACCAGCGTCATCGCGGCGTCTATCGACCCGGTGTAGTTGGGGAGATGCCAGCGCTTCGATACGCCTTCGGGACTGGCCCACATGTCGATCAAGCCACCTGCGTGGGTCGGATTGTCGTACTTCACCCAGCCCAAGCCGCTCGCGATTGTCGCATTCAGTTCCCAATCCTGCGCCGTCGCCTTCTCGCAAAGATCGGCCAATCTGAGTAGTTCATCCTTCATTCTGATTGCTCCGATAGTGGTTCAGAGGGGGTAGGTTGGGCGACGTCTTCGGCCAAGCTGACATCGCTATCGCGGAGGGCGGCGAGCATTTCCTCGAACTCGCGCTGAGCATCGCCCTTGCGCCAGAATTGGTGGTCGCTGAGCAACGGCTTGCCGACGCCGAACGGGTGCTGATAGCCACGTGCGAGGCGGCGGAACTTCTCCAGCGTGACGATGTGAAGCCCGCTCTTGCCGAACGTCGCGCCATCGGGGCTGACAAACTGTCGGGTGAAGAAAACCCGCATCGGGAACCGTCCCGGCTTGAAGGTGTCCACCACGGTAAAGACGGCACTGCCGACAGCATCGGCTACGGGCGCACTGTGATCCTCCGAAACGCTAATGAAGTTGATGCCTGGACGCCAGCTTTCAATGTCCGCATACCCCTCGCCGTCGAAGCCCGAATAGGTCTCGCGCACGAACGGATAGACGATGTTAAAAGTATCGCCCGCGCAAGGAATGAGCGCCCTCGGCTCAGACGGCGTAGCTGGCTGAGAGCGTAGCTCGCCAGCCCGGTCGGTGTTAACCGACGCGCCCTTATCTTGGTCTGTCATTTATACTTCCTCTAGCTTAGAGAGGGCGGAAGAGAGTGCCGCTTCTGCCAGTTTGTAGCAGTTCTCAATTTGCTGATCGCCAGCGTCTTCATCATACCTTGTGCGCCCGTTGAGTTCGTCCAACGCCCACTGCAAAGACTCTACAAGCGCTTCATGGTTATTCACTGCCTTGACGATGAAGCGGGCGTTAGCGACCTTTTCATCCCGGCTGCGGTCCCAGTGCATGATGTGCTTGCCGTTATCGGTGCCGCAGACATGCAGCCATGGAAGACTGTCGTATGGTGGCCCGGCCATTTGCCACGGAACAGGCGTATGCCCACCCACTAAGGTATCTACAGGGGGTTTCATGCTGGTCATTGTCCGGTTGCCTTTGCGATTGCCGCTTTGACTGCTTCGCGATCCAGCCAGATCACCAGCCCAAGCTTATCGGTGCCGTTCGGCGTAATCGGGCGCTGCGTGCCGAAAGTGATGTGGGTTCCGGACTTTGCCGTGTAGCGGAGATCGGTGGCGCACTGGTCGAGGTTCTGAAACTCGACATTGTCGTCACCGATAGCGAGGATGAGTTCGGACATTTTCATAGCGCGGGCTCCGTTGCTACGGAAAGAGCGCGCTTGATAGCCGCATAAACCCGAGTAGTCGCGGCGGTATCGATATCAAGGTCGCGGTCGATCTCGGCGAAAATCCGCTGCGCCGTATCTGCCTCAACCTCCAAACGATGCTCCACAACCGGCTTCATGGTAACGACGCTGTCGTCGTATTTGCCCTCAAGGAAGCCGGAAGAGCGGTCGAACCGGGTGCACCAACGGCGATCCGCCTGGGTCACTTTTTTGCGCGAAGGATCGAACGCCAATGTATGTTTCACGTCACCCATCTCATCACTCCCATCAAAACTAAAGCTCATACTCGCCTCGTGTCGCACTCACGGGGCAAGCTGAACTTAGGCAGCGAGTTCCTGCTTGGCGTAGGCTACCGCATTGGTGATGGTATCGACGTGATCGGGGAATGCCAGTTTAGCCTGCTTCACGCCCCTGCGCAGGGCAAACATAATGGCCTCCGCACCAACTTCATCACCATGCTCGGCATGAGAATTGGCGCACTCAACAATCCAGCGATAAAGCTTGCTCATCATCAATCTCCCTTCGGCCTAAATGCCGATAGCCCTTGATAGGTGCATGAAAACAGGATGTCAATCGCGCTTGGCAAATAAATGCTATTTGACGCGCACTTTATGCCGTGCTAGCCATTCCGCCATGGACAACATGCACCTAGCCTTCAGGCGCGCAATTGAGGCTGCTGGCGGTATTCCCGCCATGGCGCGCATCGTGGACCGGACACCGGCCAACCTTTACTCTCTGGTAAGTCGAGAGAGGCCTTGCCCGCCTGGGCTTGTGCTGAAGGCTGAGAAGGGGTCGGGCGTTTCTCGCCACGAACTGCGCCCAGACATCTACCCGGTAGAAGGCTGATGACCGCCCCCATCATCGCCATAATCTGGATATCCCTTTGTATTGTGATGGTGGCTGCACACCATGTCTTTGTGACTAATAGGAATCGTTGGAATGGAGAGGATCGAGACGATGACTGAAAAATACGATGTCCGCGACATTATCGCGATCTGCCGGATTCCGCCCGAGGCATTGCCAAGGTTCATCGCTGAACTCCCGGAGATTCTAGATGCCGTTCGCCCGTTGGTTTTGGCTTACGACGCCGCTGGCGCACCGCCGCAAGCATACGCAACTCTCATCAAGGCTCTTACTTGGCTCGATGACGACAAGCAAACCGCTAGCGTGCGGATGAGCGTGGTTTACGATGATGGAAAGGTCGCGGGTGATGTCGAAGCGAATTGGAAGTTCGGCAAATGATCGTTCGTGCCGTAGCTGCGCCGCAGGGCCTCCTCTTGCCTGTTGAAATCCTACCTCCAAACGGATCCCGGATGGTACAGTCTCTAGAGGACTGGAATAGGATGGTGAGGCGATTCCATAAGGGGAAGGTGTGATGAAGCCAATGAGCCCTGAACTTAAAGAGGCTATCGAGCAGGCTCAGGCCTATCTCGCTGCTGGCGGTAAAATATACCAGAGCGGTTACGGCAGGTATGGGGACCCTCCCCTCTCGGTTGACAAAGGAGAACTCCTGCTCACGACCGAACACATCTCCGCCTACATCGATAGCAGATTAGCTGCTCGTAAGCTGCTTAGACCTGATAGACAGGCTTATGCTAGAAAAGGTGTAGAGACGAAGAGGAAGAATACTTCGGCGATACCCTGCGGGTCCGCGCTTTCATAAACGAAGCTGCCTACGGCATCTTCGCCCTTCGGGTTTCAATCGCTATCGCTAGAGGAAACAACTATGCGGCGCAATAAGTACGGTGCGAAGAAAGAGCCCTGCGCGCACGGCCATATCCACGATAGCAAGCGAGAGGCCAAGCGCTGTAACGAACTCCACATTCTGGAAGCTGCTGGCAAGATCGCCATGCTCAGGAGCCAGCATCAATTCTGGTTCGTGATCGACGGCAAGCAGCTCAAGCACAAGAACGGACGGCGGGCGGGTTTCAAGGTTGATTTCTTCTACTGCGAATTGCCGAGCCTGAACGATGTAGCTGAGGACGCGAAGGGATTCACCGTGCGCGATTATCCGCTGCGCTCCTGCCTCTTCCGCCACCTGTTTCCAATGATTGAATTGAGGGAAGTATGAACCCCCTAATCTCAGAGATTAAAGAGGCTGTCAGAGAATATTACGGGCTTACCGAGGAGCAGTTTCTAAACCCCTCGTCCGCCCGTCGATATTCCGGCCCCCGTCAAGTCGCCATGTGGTTCGCCTCGTGGATGACCGATAAGAGTTACCCACAGATTGGCAAGGCGTTCGGACGCGATCACACTACCGTAATTCATGCACGTAAGGCGGTAGAGGCAAGGCGATCCGGGCTGGTGGACGATATTCGCGCTATCAAGGCCCTGATCGAGCGGGCTGTGGAAAGGCGGGATATCTACCGAGCGCCTATTGCGTCAATCGGGATCGAAGCCTAAAAGATTTGAGCCGGATCGCGATGGGATGCGACCCGGCTCTGAAACAACCGCGAGAGGAATTCGCGATGAATGCTTTTACTGCCATAGAGCCGTCCGTGCAACCCTTTGCTGTGCTGATAAAGCGCGCGGTTGTGACATTGATCGATGCGGCGGATGATCCTTTAGACCGTGAACACCGAATCCAGGTTGCGCTGGAGGAAGGTGCAATCAGCTATGCCGAGGCCTACGCCTTGCGCTGCGGTGACGATCTGTGACGCTGGAACTCACGAACCCCGAGAGCGAATACGCGCTGATTTCAAAGCTGCTGTTCGATCCCAAGGCAATTGACATTGTTGCCGACATCCTGCGCGAAGAGCATTTTTCGGAATTGTTCTATGGCCGGATATTCTCAGTTATCGTCACAGAGCATGGCAGAGGGTCATCCCTCAACCCGCTCACCTTGCGCCCGCATATCGAGAATGACGCTGCCTATGTGAGCGCAGGCGGGACAACATTCCTCGCGGGGCTTACGAACGTGATGGCCCACATGGTCCCCCCTAAGGCCACCGCAAAGCAGCTTATCGACTTGGCGAAGCGGCGCGCGTTGGTTTTAGGCCTGCGGGAGAGCATCGCCCTTGGCACCGATATAAACGAATCCATGGAGGGTGTGCTAGACATCGCGGAAAGCGCTATCGTGTCTGCGTCATCCGTTGGCGATAGCGTGAACCAGCCGAGCGGCGAAGAGGCGATGCTTGCCCTGATTAAGGCGGCTGAGAGCCCGAAGCGTTCAATCCGCTCTCGCTCGCTTCCAGCCATTGACGAGTTGCTAGGCGGCATGCGCCCCAAGCAGCTTGTTATAGGCGGTGGAAGGCCCGGCATGGGCAAGACAGCCGGAGCCCTGTCCTATGCCCTAGGAGCCGCCCAGAACGGCCACGGCGTGCTATTCGTCAGCCTTGAAATGGGCTCTACCGAATTGGCGGCTCGTATGGCGGCAGATATGTCGTTCAACGGACAGTCGGGCGTTGCCTATGCCGATATCAATTCGGACAACCCTTCTTCGAGAGCGATCCGCGCAATGAGCGATGCTGCCTCACGCTTGCGAGATATGCCGTTCCACCTGATCGACGCGGGAAGCCTGTCTATCGGGCGGCTGGAGTTGCTTGTCAGGCGCTACAAGCGGCGGTTCGCTGCGAAGGGTGGTTCTCTGGATTTGATCGTCGTGGACTACCTCCAGCTTCTTCGCTGCGAGGACCGTAACCGTTCAGGCTACGAGACGGTATCCGAGGTCAGTCGTCGATTGAAGGGCATGGCTAAGGATTATGATGTAGCGGTGTTTGCGCTCGCCCAGCTTAGCCGGGAAGTCGAGAAGCGGGCGGACAAGAAGCCCATCCTTTCGGACTTGCGGGAGAGTGGGCAGATCGAGCAGGATGCCGACGCCGTGCTGTTCTTCTATCGCCATGAATATTACGTCCGCCAGGATGGAGCCCTTTCCCAATCGGAGAGGGAGGCGGCTATCCGCCAGTGCGAAGGCGCTATCGACTTCATCTGCGCCAAGCGCCGCAACGGCATCACCGGAAGCACCGTAGGCGATTTCAACGGTGCATATCAGGCGGTGCGCGGATGACCGTCATAGCAACCGCATTAAAGCATTTGCTCGCCGCTGGCGTAACGGGTGACGCTTTGGTGACGGCAATCTCTGAACTTGAAGCCGCCGCGATGGAGGATGCTAAGTACGCTCCACGCCCCCGCTCCAAGGGTGCTGAACGCCAAGCCCGTTACCGGGATAAGGAGCGTCACAAAGCGTCACAAAGCGTCACTAGTGACGGAAGTGACGTTTCCTCCCCTCCCCCCAATGATATATATTCTAACCCCCCTCCTACCGCTAAAGCGGTTAGCCCGACGCTGGCAGAGCGAGTTGTTGAGGCTTGGAACGCTGGACCGAAAGCGAAAGGGGCAACCGGAGCGGTAGCCTTGGACGCCAACCGGAGGAAGATGCTGTCGGTGAGGGTCCGAGAACACGGCGAGCAAGCAATCTTCGACGCTATCCGAAACGTTGCGGCTAGTCCGTTCCACTGCGGCACAAACGACCGCAACTGGAAAGCAAATCTTGGCTGGCTGCTGAAAAGCCCCGAGAATTTCCTGAAAGCGTTGGAGATGACCCCGATAATCCGGCCCGGAGGCGTTGGCGATTTGCTCACCCAAGCAGCATCCTACGGCAGAGAAAACAGGCAAGCAATTCAATGATTTCAGACACCTACAGAGAGATACCCCCCTCTAACAAATACCCAGGAATGACAGAGCTAACCCGCCAAGGCAGAACGTATCAATGCTTAGGGGTCGGAGAGCATATCAAGCAGGCTCTGAGAGAGCGGGCGGACGAGAAATAAATGCGATTTAGCGCTTGACGGGTTAGAACCGTTGGCCCATAAGCAAGTCACAGGGCCGCAGCGGCTCGCCTCTTTCCGGGAGATTCTCCGATGGCCGTTTCCTTCCCCCCCACCCTATCCAACAATCCTATGCTTAAGGGCTCGCCAGCCGCGCCTAAGCAGCGCTTCGGGGACGGTGGCCGTTATGCCGTCTGGCCGATCCATACGCGCTTTGACGCCGTGGAATGGTTCGTTGCCGATGCTGAGCATCCGTTCTCGGATATGAACCATGCGGAGGTTATCCGCCAAGCTGAAACGCTTGAACTCGCGATGAAGGGGCTGGGGGATGACAGCCCTCCACCGCTCGCCGAACTGGCCCATGTTAGCGGCGTCTACGGATGGCATCCGGGAGACGACGCATGATTATGGCGGTGGAATGCCCGAATTGCTACGGCCTCGGCAAGCAACACTCCCACGGCTGCAATGGCGACCCTGATGACGATGGAGTCGATTGCGAGCGCTGCAATGGCGCTGGCGTGATCGATGTCGATTGCGAGACTGGCGATGAGATCGAGGATGAGGAATGAATACCCGAAACGCCCGCCAGTCCCTCGGCTTGAGCATAGCAGAGTTTGCAGCGCTACACCGCGTAGCCCCACAGACCGCTCGCCGCTGGGAGATGCCAGAAACGGCAACCAGCCATCGCAAGCCCGGCGGTTCGGCAATCGCCCTGACTGAACGGCTACTCGCTGAACACGCAAAGCAATGAGGCCAGCACCGCACTAACGGTCTGGCCTCTCACCGAAGGATGATTTCGATGCACGATGATGATAGCGGCGCACGCCAGCCTGCCGCAAGCCTTCTGCTTATTCGAGGGCTCCCTGGTAGCGGTAAGTCCACCATCGCCAAGACGATGCCACATCGTCGCCACGTTGAAGCGGACATGTATCACTACAATGCATCTGGAGAATATGCCTTTGACCGGGACAGGGTTCCCGACGCTCATGCATGGTGCCAATCTGAAACGCTTCGCTTGCTCCGCGCTGGTTATGAGGTTGTTGTGTGCAACACTTTCACGACTGCTAAGGAAATGATGCCGTATTTCGAAATGGGTTTCGCGGTTTCCGTCCTTACTGCGAAAGGGCAGTGGGAGAGCATCCATAACGTTCCGCATGATGTCATCTACGCGATGCGCGAGCGCTGGCAACCGATTGAGATGTTGGACTATCTCTGACCCCGAAAGGACACCTCCAATGCACAACCCTGATAGCACTGACACCGCTGAGAGCGCAACGCCGGTCGGGATGGTAGAGCGTGTGGCTAGGGCGATTGAAGTGGCCGCGCGGAAAAGCGTTCCGTGGCCGGATGACGAGCAGCATCAAGGCGAGGATGAAAACGGAGAAGACATCTTTCGCGCCTCGACATTGGAGGAATTTGTTGACCGAACCTACCTCCACGGAGAGGGGATGGCCGATGTGTTCAGGGTTGCCTCTGAGGAAGGCGCACAAGCCGCAATCGAAGCAACTGGCGTAGTCGAGTTGCGGGAAGCGTTGGAGGATTTGCTTTCATGGTTTCCTGAAAAGCCGTCAGACCCTGAGTGGCGTATAAAGGGCGGCGGCTTGGGCGCAGATGATGCAATCAACCATGCCCGCCAAGCCCTAACCCAAGGTGAAACCCCATGACAGGCCAAGCATGGCAACCGATAGAGACTGCGCCTAAGGATGGGACCGAGATTTTGGCGTATGACGAGATGGTCCTCCGCGTAAGCTGGCAGGACGAGTGGCTGAGTGATGATTATGCGTGGCATCTCGGCACATGCCTGATGTTCGGAAACTCTGAAACCAAGTGCTCGCCCACCCACTGGATGCCCCTTCCTGCCCCACCGGAGATAACCCCATGACAAAGCTAGAGGAAGTAGCGCGGGCATTAGCGTGCGACGGTCAGCAAGACCAGTGGGAGGCTCTTACCTTGGTAGAGCGCAGCAATGCCAGGGCTGATGCGTATCGGGTGATAGAAGCACTACGCAATCCCACAGAGGAGATAGTAGAGGCTGGATTTGATAACGATGAGCTTGGTATTATCTGGACTGCGGCGATAACGCCCGATGACCGCAAGGAAATCTGGCAAGCCATGATAGATTCTATCCTCTCTGAGGGTGAGAAATAACGGTTGTCTAACTGTTAGACTTGCGTTAGACAGTCTGAATGGAAAAGCCAAAATGCAAACTGTGTGGTGAGCGACATTGGTCGCGTGAGCCATGCGATGCCCTTGGGGGCTCGGGGAAGCGAAAGCGTGGGGAAGTCTTGGTGACGGCCAATGATGTGAAGCCGCCAGTAGTTAGCCCGACTACGCCGGAAAGCGCGCCGGTAAGTGGTGGTGCAACTCCGCCAGCCCCTACCAAGTTCGATAAGGTCGCTTACCAGCGGGAATATATGCGCCAAAGGCGCGCTAAGGCGAGGGCCGCAAAGCCATGAACGTTTATATTATCGCCTCTGAGGGCGGCATGTGTAAAGTTGGTAAGGCGAACGACCCTTCGGCCCGCATGGCTGCTCTTGCTACGGGTCATCCGTATAAGCTGATGCTCGCCCACGTCTTCCCGACCACGAGCGATACTGAGGCTTACGCTGTTGAGCAGCGTGCGCATTCGGTGCTGGCTTCCAAGCGGATGAGCGGCGAATGGTTTAATGTCACGATTGAAGAGGCGATTGCCGCCGTCGATCCTACCTATAGCCCGCCAGAGGATTGGGACCGTTGGAACAGGCACCGCCTAGCCTCTGCCAGCCGCGAGGTGGCTAATGTGCTTGCGTGCATGGCCGATCAGAGCGCCGAGGAAATGTTTCACGCTGTACGCATAAGGAAAATCGGCAAGGATTTGGCCCGTATTGCTGATGGGTTGATTGCGGTTGGTAGCGATGATGACGACATTTGATCAACGCCTAGCCGGAAACGACAAGCCATTAGCAGCAGAGGTCAGGCGCATGGCAGAGGAGGGGTTGAAGTGACGCCAGATACATACCCAGCACTCCCCACCGGCACCGAATGGCCGCTACACATGATCGGAGACGCACCGATCAAGGTCATGATGCGTGAGACATACGCCCGCATAGCTAACGCAACAGCCGGGGATCGCGCGCTAGCCGCTGAAAGAATCCAGGCGCTCGAATGGTGCAGGGCCAACGGAAACCCGCATCTAGAGACAGTAGAGGGAGGAATGTCGTGAACAATCTGTTCGACGCAGAGACATTTGCTCTTGAAGTTCGCGTGGCTATGGCCAGGGCGAACGTTTCCCTGCGCCAACTCCAGGACATAGTTGGCGTGGATCAAGCCAGCATCCACCGCGTCGCGAAGAAACAGCTACCCCCGAACGTGGAGAATTATCTGAGGCTGAGACAGTGGCTTGGTAGCCTAGACACCCCCTCTAACCCATGATATCTAGGAATAGCTGCGGCGGCGTGGATGGACACGCGGTGGTGAGTAGCGAGGGAACGAATTAGCGGATGCTTGAAACGATGAGCATTTGGCGGCTGGCTGGGCCCCAGTAAAGCCCCTCAGCCGGTATCAAGCCCGGCCCGCAGCAACGAGTTTCCCGAGAGGGAGTAAAGGCGTGGGTTTCGGTTGGGTGCCCCAAAGTGCCGGTTCACCCCGGCAGACCTGTTACGGCAGGGTGGTCTATCCGCAAGGACGACAAACCGATGACAGCCTGAAAGAAGGTGCTGGCGGTACGTAACGCTAGTTAGGGATGGTGGCTAAGGATTGGGCGTTCCCGGTCGATTGTCGCGCGATCCCAACCAAACGGAGAATGAGCATGGAAGACGTAACCGCCATTCGCAAGATTCCAGATCAGTTCTGGATTTACGTGGAGCGCTCGATTCAGGCGGATGGCCTGTTCGCGGACATGATCGCACAGCAGCAGGCGAAGGCAAGGATTCGCAAGCGTGTTGCTCGCAAGGCGGTGGTGCGCAATCCGGGTCTGTACTCCGTTAGCTGGATAGCCTTGGCTCTCGGGCTGGGCGACGGCGGGAGCGCGTTCTAATGCCTTGGCCCCTAATCCTCCTCCTCGCCAGTCTAATCCTGGCAATCCTCGCAGCCCTTCAAATCCCCAGCAATCGAATAGGACTATTCCCTGCTTCATTTGCATGTTTTATCGGTTATATGATAATCACCCATGAAATGGTGGGCTGATCCACTGTAGAGCATTGTAGAAATGGCAAGAGGCAAGAAGACTGGAGGCCGTGTAGCTGGCACGCCGAACAAGGCAACGGCCTCGATCAAGGCGGCGATGCTCTCAGTGTACGAGGGCTTGCAGGCCAAGCACGAAAATCCTCACGGGCACTTCCTCGAATGGGCGGAATCGAACCCCACCGAGTTTTACAAGCTCGCGAGCAAACTTCTCCCTCTTCAGGTTACAGGAGAGGATGGCGAGGCGATTAAGCACGAACACTCGCTAGACCTGACTAAGCTATCCCCCGAGACATTGCGCGAACTCGCTGCGCAGGGATGATCCGCCTAACCTCCGATCACGCCCAAGCCGCTCGTGTTGAGTTAGCCCGTCGCTTTACCGCCGACTTCGCCTGCATGGTGGATATCCCAACCGTTCCCGTTAGTGATGACGAAGACGAGGAGCGTTACTCCACCCTGAAGCTTCAGCGCATGGCCTCGCATCACAAGCTGCTCTGCGATGCGCTCGACGGCATCGAGGACGGGACAATCCCGAACCTCATGGTCCTGATGCCCCCCGGCTCTGCCAAATCGACCTATGTTGATGTGGTGTTCGTTCCCCGCTTCATGGCGCTAAAGCCAAGGCGGCACGTCATCCTTGCTAGCTATGCTAGTAACATCGCTGCCAAGCAGGGACGCAGGGCAAGGCAGCTTATTAAGTCGCCCTCATTCTATGCCGCGATGGGCCGAACTCTCGCACCCGACAAGACAGCGGCAGATGAATGGATGCTCGACAATGGCAGCGAGTATATGGCTGGAGGCATCCTCTCCGGCCTCACCGGCAACCGCGCTGCCCTAGGCGTCTTGGACGATCCCATTCGAGGCCGTGAGGCAGCAGAGAGCGAGACGATCCGCGAAAAGACGTGGGAAGCGTATCAGGACGACTTCTGCTCGCGCCTCATTCCTGGTGCGCCTCAGATCATGATCCTCACCCGCTGGCACGCTGACGACGTTGCTGGTAGGATTCTGCCTGAGGAGTGGGACGGCGAAAGCGGATGGTTCAACGGCAGAGACGGGCGTAAGTGGTATGTCATCTGCCTGCCTGCGATTGCCGACCGCGTTGACGATCCGCTGGGTCGAAAGATCGGCGAGACGCTTTGGCCTGAGTGGTTCAGCCATGAGCATTGGGCGCCGTTCCAGATCAACAGCCGCACATGGTCGAGCCTGTATCAGCAGAAGCCATCGCCAGACGAAGGCACGTTCCTCAAGGCTGAGTGGTTCGACCGTTACGCAGATCGACCGCCGACGATGCATTACTACCTGACGAGCGACCACGCGCCGAAAGGTGGAATCAATAGCGATTGGAATGTGTTCAACATCTGGGGCATCGACCACAACCACCATCTCTGGCTTGTCGATGAATACCGGATGCAGGGCACGTTCGACAAGGCTGTCGGCATTGAGCATGATGAGCAGGGCAACGTGACGCTGGCATCTGAAGGCGCGCTGCCGATGATTAAGCGCTGGAAGCCGCTCTGCTGGTTCCCTGAGGACGACGCAACGTGGAAGGCCAGTGCTGGCTTCATCCAGGCGGCAATGCGCCGGACAGGCGCTGTGTGCAGGGTAGAGCCCTTAAGCGCGGCTGGCGGGGATAAACCGACGAAGGCACAGCCGTTCCAAGCCAAGGCCGCAATGGGCGAGGTGCATCTGCCTAGAGGTCCTGTCGGGGATGCCGTCCTGACGGAGTACAAGCAATTCCCGGCTGGCAAGCACGATGACCGTGTTGACGCAGCAGCGAACATCGGGCGGGCGCTGGCTGATATGCATCCGGGGATTGTGAAGGCCGCTAAGGTCGATCCTAACCCGAGGGCTGGGGACTATCGCCCTAAGCCTCAACAACAGCCAACAGCGTGGGGTTGATAGCTGCCTCTGCATCGGGTATCAGGATACCCGTTAGCTCTAGCCGAAATGGGGGTGATTAAGTCCACCGATGCTGATTACCCAAACCTTTGAGGACTTTGAAACCACGCTTGCAGATGCTGCGCAGGCGGACAGCGTGAAGATCACTCCGCTACAGACCGGCGAAATCCATCTCAAGTTCGAGCGCGGCGAGGCCTCATGCGAGCGCATCGTTACCGACGAAGAGATGGATCAGCCGTGGGAGAATATCGCGCTGGAAGCCAAGGCCGCGCTAGATGCTTGAATACGGTGTTGCAGGCATTCCGATCAGCGGTGAGGCGGACACGCTTCCTGAGGAACAGAAGATCGAATGGCCTAGCATTGAGCAGCGCCGACGCCGCTTCGATGAGGCCCGCACCTCCCTTCTTCCATCGCAGACCGAGGCTATCAAGGCGCGTCGGTACTTCGACGGCCCCGGCCAGCTTGACAGCGAAGTGCGGAGATTGCTCAGCGCTCGCGGCCAGCCTCCGATCTATACCAACCGCATCCGACCCGCTGTAAACGGCGTACTAGGCGTGCTGGAGGGCTCCCGCACCGATCCCCGCGCTTATCCCCGCAATCCTGATGATGAGCAGTCGGCGGACATCGCCACGAAGGCGCTTCGGTTCATTGCAGACCAAACCCGCTTCGGGGATGTAAAGCAGGACGTTGCCGATAACTTCTTGGTGGAAGGCACGGGCGCAGTCATTGTCGAGATGGACGAGCAGAAGATTGTCCCTACACAGATCAGGTACGAGGAGTTCTACTGCGACCCCTACTCGCGCCGCGCCGACTTCCTCGATGCGACGTACATGGGAATCGCGCGTTGGACTGACGCCGAGCAGATCAAGACGAAGTATCACATTCGCATTAATGAGATTGGCGACCCAATGCGCCCTCTCGATGCTGGCGGCATCGGCGAGATGTATCAGGACCGGCCGGAGGGCATGGGCTGGATCGACATCCGCCGCCGCCGTGTCATGCTGGTTGAGGAGTACGCGCTAGAGCGAGGTGTCTGGCATCGCACCGTTTACATCGCGGCTGGCATTCTGGAGCATGGCCCATCGCCCTACATGGAGTATGTCGAGGGCGGCGGACAAAGGCCGTGCAATCCTATTGTGGCGCAGTCCTGCTATGTGAACCGTGAGAACGGGCGCTATGGCATGGTGCTGGATATGATGCCGATCCAGGATGAGATTAACGCCAGCAGATCGCGCTCGCTGCACCTCATGAACATGTCACAGATTCAGTGCGTCGATCCGTCCTCGCCGCCCGTCTCCGCAGATGAAGTTCGTGTAGAAGCGTCGAAGGCAGACGGTGTTATCCCGATGGGATGGCAGAAGATTGACAACTCCGAGATGACGCAAGCGAACATGGTTCGCATGCAGGAAGCTAAGTCGGAGATTGAGCGCATGGGCCCAACGCCCGCGATCATCGGGCGGAATGTCTCCGAGAGCGCATCGGGCCGGTCGAAGCAGGTAAGCCAGCAGGCGGGAATGACCGAGTTGGCACGTCCCCTTGGTCGCCTGAGTTCGTGGGAATACCGCTGCTATGCGCAGATGTGGTTCCGCGCCAAGCAGTTTTGGACCGACCAGAAGTTTATACGTGTGACTGACGAGACCCGCGCGCCTGAGTTCTTAAAGGTAAACGAGCCAGTCACGATCAATCAGGCCCTAGCGGCTGCGATGCAGGGCGATCAGGAGGCTATTGCGGCCCTTGGGCAGGTTATCCCCCCGGAGGCGCTTCAAGCGGCTGCGCAGGGCGATGAGATGGCTGTGATGATGATACAGCAGTTTGCCATGACAAACGGCCAACAGCCGGTGATGGTCAAGAATCGTCTGGCAGAGATTGATGTCGATATCATTCTCGACACCGTGCCCGATACGGCCAACCTCCAGGAGGAGGTATTCAATACGATCATCGACCTGTACAAGAGCGGGATCGACCCATTCTCGCCTCAGGGCGAGTTCGTTATCGAGATGGCACCGCTCCAGGACAAGACCCGCATTATCGAGCGCCTTAAGAAGGCCCGCGAAGAGGGTATGCAGCAGCAGGCCGAACAAGCCGCCAAAGTCGCGCAGATGGAGGAAGAGGCTCGCCAATTGGCAATGCAGCAAGCGCAGGTGGACATCGCCAAGACCGCCAGCGAAGTGGAGTACAACGCGGCCCGCACCGAGAACACGCAGGCGGACACGATGCGGACCATGTTTGAGCCCTTGCAACAGCCTAACCAAACGGGTAATGAATAGGCGCGGGTATTTGAATACCCGTCAACGACCTGCCGCCGAGGGTAAAGGGCGATTCGCGTTGCTAGACGCGTCGAATAACTAGCTAGGCCGCCGCTACACGGGCGCTGCGTAAAGTCCCCGACGAAACAGGGGAGAGAGGTGAAGGAATGGCGGACTTTCTGGAATCGGTTCTAAGCAGTGAAGAGCCTCCCGCGATGGAGGAGCCAATTGCCCCCGAAATCCAGCAACCGGCAGAACCTGCGCCAGCGGAGCAACCCGCTCCATTGGCCCCGGAACCGCCGCAAGAGCCCGCCCCAGTTGAACCAGCCGCACCGCAGCAGGGGTTTGTCCCCATCGCTGCGATGCTGGATGAGCGAGACCGGCGAAAAGCGCTAGAGGCGCAGATTGCTCATTATCAGGCTCAGCCGCAGCAGGTTCAGCAGGCCCCCGACCCTCTTGACGACCCTGAGGGCTTCCAGGCTTATCTCAACGGGCATCTGACGCAGGCTCTAACCCAGCAGCGTTTCGATATGAGCTCGGAGATGGCGCGGCAGACTCACGGTGAGGCGGTTGTTACTGCTGCTGCTGATTGGGCAGCGCAGAGGGCGGCAAGCGATCCGGTGTTTCGTGCATCGTGGCAGCAAACCCTCCAGAACAATTCCCACCCCCTCAATTGGGTTGTCCAGCAGCATAAGCGCGATGCGCTGCTGTCTGAGGCAGGCGACGTGTCCTCGCTTGAGGATTTGGTGAAAGCCCACGCCGAACGTTTTGGATATGTTTCGCAGAGCGCTTCCGTAGCGGCAGCGCCGGTAATGCCCATAGCTGCCGTGCAACCGGCCCCACGCCCAGTTGCGCCGCCGAGAAGCATCGCGTCGGAGGCTCCTGTCTCCGCCCCTGAGGTTATCGACAGCAAGGCTGCGTTTGAGGCTATCTTTAATCAAAGGTAGGCCATCATGGCAGAAGTCGTTCTCGCTACCGCGCTGCAAAAGCAGACGTGGTCCACGCAGGTTACTCGCGAGTATGTCCGCGAATCCGGCCTCCTCCCTTACATGGGGACGGAGGAAACTTCGATTATCCGCATCCGCAACGAACTGAAGAACGAAGCGGGCGATACCATCAACTTCCCGCTGGTGCAGCGCGTCAAGGGTCGCGGCGTTCGCGGCTCGGAAGTCCTCAAGGGCAATGAGACCGATCTGGGTCTGGCGAACACCGCAGTTACGGTGAACTGGATTCGTCAGGGCGTTAAGGTTCCCAAGTCCACCTCGTTCCGTACCGCAATCGACATCTGGGCACTGGTCCGCCCCGGTCTTCGTTCGTGGTCGGCAGAACTGCTGCGCGATGACGTGCTGCTGGCGTTCAACTCGGTTGTGGTACCGGGCACCATCGACGCACAGGGCCTTCCAGGCACCGATGCGACGGTGAATTACCTCCAGTCCACTGCGGGCCAGCGCAATACCTATCTGGTCAACAACAGCGACCGCATCGTGTTCGGTAATGCGCGTTCGAACATCGCTTCTGGTGTGTGGGCAACCGCTCTGGGCAACGTCACGGTGGCCTCGGGCCGTTCGTCGGCTGCGCATATCCGGCTGCTCAAGTCGATTGCCAAGACGGCGGGCCAGACGGCACCGGCAGGCGGCTCGGTTTCGGGCTTCACGACCAATATCCGCCCTTACCGCTCGGATATGACGGCGGGCCGCGAATGGTTCGTGTACTTCGTCGGTAGCCGTGAGTTCGGCGAACTGTCGCAGGACGCTACCATTGTGGCGGCGAATACTAATGCCCGCGCCCGCGAAGGCGACGGCATGGAGCGCAACCCGCTCTTCCAGGACGGCGATCTGATGTATCTGGGTGTCCTCATCCGTGAGGTTCCCGAGATCGACAACATGATCCTGGTTGCGGCTGGCGGCTCTTCGGCTGACGTTGCACCGGGCTTCTTCTGCGGCCAGTCGGCGGTAGCGGTTGCCTACGGCATGGTGCCTCGCGTTGTCGAGGACCGTCTGGAGGATTACGAGTTCCGCCCCGGCATGGCTATCGAGGAGCTTCGCGGCACCAAGAAGACCAGCTTTGGCGGCGTCATGTACGGCATGGTGCTGTCCATGGTTGCTGTTCCCGCTCAGGCATAAGGAAAGACTAAATGGCGACTTTCAACAGCGTGGAACTGACGCCTCCGGTTACGCCCATGGCGGGCGTTGGCCTTGGCGGTCAGATTCTCCACAGCGCAAGCGGTTCCTACACGATTACGGCGGCGCTGGTTCTGGCCGATGTGATTAACCTGTTCACCCTCCCGCCTAACTCGCGGGTCGTGGGCGGGTTTATCAAGTCGGATGATCTGGACACTGGCGGCACTGGCCTGCGTATCGACGTTGGCGATGCGGGCGACACCGACCGCTACCTGACAGGCACTGCCGCGACTCCCGGCCCTGTGGCTGGCGTGTCGAACGATATCGCAGCAACGGGCATCAGCTACCTCAACACGGCGAAAACCACTGTGTTTGCGACCGTGGCGACCGGCCCGACGACTGGTGCGACCACCGGCACTTTCACTGTGCGTCTGTTTTACACGGTCGAAGAGCCCCGTCTTTCGTAAGGAGTAGCCGCAATGGCAAGCAAGACGTTTACGGCAACGTGGCTGGGGGACGAAGACCCCCTCCAGCAGATTATCACCGAGGGCGGCGTTCGCTTCATCAAGGGGGAGCCTACCAAGGTTCCCCACGATCTGGAGTTCAACGGCATCAAGTGGGCTAGCCAGATCAAGGGCAATCCCATGTTCGCAATCGATGAGAAGGCGGACGTAATAGAGAGTGACGAAGACGAGCAGCCGGAAGAGGAAGGGACGGAACGCGCTGCGCTTCGTGCTGAACTCAACAAGCGGGGCATCAAGTACGGCCCTAACTCCGGCATTGCGACCCTCCGCGACAAGCTCTCGGCGGCTGTCTCGGAAGAGGACAAGTAATGGCGACATGTTCCGCTCTCATCAATCGTGCCCTGCGTAAATTGGGCGTGCTTGGTGCTGGGCGGGACGCTCGCACTAACGACGCACAGGACGCGCTCGATGTACTCCGTGGGCTTTACACCGCATGGATTGCCTCGGGCGCGTTCGGGCGTCTCTCAGACGTGGTGGTTGAGGGTGACTTCACGGCTGGCGAGAACCAACGGATTGTGCGCCCTATCGGCGTAACGGCAGAAATCACTCTGCCAGACTTCGTCCCGATGTATTCGGACCCGCTTCCGTATAATCTGGAGCGTGACCAGTACGCAGGACAATACGAGAATGTGGAGGGGAACAACCGCCCTCCGAAAGATGGTTCCGTTGTGGTCATTGCCGACCAGGAAACGGGGACTATCGTCAACTGGATTTATGACGGCACTATCAAACTGTGGCGCTCGATTGACGAGCTGACGCTAATTGATGCCGCGCCGCTTTCGATGGCCGATCCCGATGGACTGGCTGCGGCCTTGGCGATTGAATGCGCCGATCAATTCGGAAAGGAGCCCACGGCCATGACGGTTAGGGCATCGTTCCGCTTCATCACTTCACTGACTAGCCGGTTTTCGATGCCGCGCACGGTCGCAGTCGGGACATATTGCTGATGACTTTTCCCATCTTCGTGGATGACTCGACCAATGCGCGGGCCGTCTATAATATCGATCCTGCGACGGGCCAGCCGGTAGGTTCTGGCGGAAATTCCATGACCGTCCAAGGCGCGGGGGCAAGCGCGGCTCCAACAACCGGCAACCCGGTGCTTGTAGCTGGCTCTGACGGGACCAATACGCGGACGCTGGCAACGAGTGCGTCCGGCGTACTGCAAGTGGTCGGCAACAGTTCGGCTGGACTCCAAGTCGCGGGTGGCGCGGCTCATGATGCGGTTGACACCGGCAACCCGGTTAAAATCGGCGGCTTTGCCAGCAGCACGGCACCGGCAGCGGTTTCGGCAGATGGGGACCGGGTAAACGCTGCATATTCGCTCAAAGGCTTTGCCTACACCACCGATAAGGGCGGTGAGAGCATGGCGACGGGCCAAGTCGCTGTAACGACTTCGGCAACACTAGTTGTCGCCGCACGGACGGGCAGGCAGAAGGTTACGCTTAGCTCGACAACGGCTGTCGTATTTTACGTCGGCAATATTGGCGTCACTTCGGCAACCGGCCTCTACGTAGCGGCAGCGGCGGGTGCGAGCATCACGCTCGACACGGCAGCGGCTGTCTATGCGGTGGGAGCGTCGGCAGTCACAATTTCGTATATCGAGTTCTACTAATGGCCGATATTTCCTATCCGGGGCCGCTTCCGGCCACCTCCCTGCCTCCCGCTGTGGCCGATACCAGCGCCTTGGGCGATGATACCGGCTATTACGCAATGGCGAACCACACCCACGCAAGTAAGGCCCGCAAAGCTCGCATCCAGTGCGCGGCCAACGGCACGCTGACCTGGACGTTCTCCCCGCCGTTTGCGAATGGGGTCGTGCCCCGGATCGTTGCCATTGCCGAGACAGCCGGCGGCACTGACGTTTACAACGTCCAGTTGACAGCGACCCCGACGAACACCACTGCCCAGCTTCTCGTCAACCGTGTGCAGCAGAGCGTTGTGGCGTTGCTTGGGCTGACGATTCTTTCGGTTCCCGCCTCGCCCGGAGTTACTTGGGTTCATCTGCTCGCACTGGAGCCGTAAAATCGCGATTGTACCTCTCGGGACCGGCGCATATCGCCGTAACGCGGGACTTGTCCCGGAGGTGCAGTGCGTCAACATGGTGGTGGAAAAGGACGAATCCGGTATTTCGCCGGACGGCGTTATCCGCATCCAGCGCCCCGGTCTTCAAACCTTCGTTACGGTGGCCTCTCCAGTCCGACAAGTCACAATAGACCCTCAGACGGCACTGACCTACATCGTGGCTGGATCGCGCTTCTATACCGCCGCCACAGGCTCGCTGGTGGACGTTGGGAGCGTCGGCAATGGCCCCGACGCACGTATTGTCGTAACGGCTCTTAAAACGGGCATCTTGTCGGCTGGAGCCTTCTACCTGTTCGACGGCGCGACGGTGACGAATATCCCCGTTCCCGATGGGGCGTTCGTTACCGACATCGATCAGATTAACGGGTATTTCCTACTCCTCCTCCCGTCTGGCCGATTCTACTGGCTAGTTCCGGGTGAGACGGTGATTGACCCGCTCAACTTCGCGACGGCTGAGAGTTCGAATGATAGCGCCTATGCTATCCGTCAAGTGGGCGAAGAGTTCTGGATTTTCGGGTCGCGGACGGTAGAGCCGTGGCAACCTACGGGCGATCTGGACTTACCGTTCCAGCGTGCGCAGGGGCGCGTCATGGCGCGCGGTGCGTTGCCGGGGCGCCATGAATGCCGGTTCGATAATTCGATTGTCTGGGTTGGCGACGATGCCAACGTCTATCGGGGCGGGGCGGTCCCTCAGATCATTTCGAATCCTGGGATTTCGGAGCGCATCCGCCTTTGTTACGCAGCTAACGGTAATTGCACAGCATGGACGTTCGAGGTTGACGGGCACGCCTATTATGTCCTGAGAATAACGACACAGGGCACATTCGTATATGACGCCTCAACGCAGCTTTGGTCACGGTGGCAGACCGAGGGCGACACGCACTGGACGCCATGGGTAGGCGACAGCCTTGGCGGTGCGACGTTTGCAGGCGAGCATAACGGCACGCGCGTTTTCAGGGTGTCTCCGATGTATTTGATGGACGTTGAGACGGCATTTACGCGGCTGTTGACGGGCTCTGTCCCGATTCTAGGGACGCCTCCGCGTAATGACAGCCTCTCGATTGGTGTTGGGGCCACGGCGGATACGACTGTCCGCATTCGCTGGCGTGATGGGCAGGACGATTACCCCGTCGATTATTACGATGAGTTGGAGGTGCGTGCGCCGTTCGATATTTGCTCGATGTATCGTCTCGGCGCTCCGGTCCCTCCGTACCGCGAAGTCGAGATTAGCTTCGTCGGTCCGGAGGGTGTTCGGGTGGCTGGGTGCCTTGCGAACGAGGCTTGGCAATGAGATGGATTCAATCCAATCCGTTCGTGGACAGTGCGGGCCGGTTGGTCAACGCTGCGCTTCAGCTTATCAACGGCTTCGATAGCACGCTAACCGGTCTCTCCTCGCAATACTCGCTCGAAACCAGCTATCCTGACGGCTTCACGGGTAATCTGATCGAGGCAGACGACTTGGGCAACGTCACGGTTGCCAACCATGACCGGGTTTATGGGGACGGGAAAAGCGTTGCCGTAACGGGCTCTGTGATTGCGACTGGTGAAAGCGCTGGCGAGGTGATCCATGTCTATTACGACGATCCGAAGCGGGAGGGCGGCGCAGTAGTTTACGCCTACACCGTCTATCCGACAACGCCGCCTATCCAAACGGGTTCGCGTCATGTGGTCGGGCGTGTCGAGATTCCTGCCGTTGGAACGCAGGCGGGGACTTGGCTCCATGCGCCTGGATACCTCTGATGGTCCGCGTGGAAACTGACGCGGCGCTGGTGAACAGCATTACCAATCACCCTAAGGTGCTGCCCTACATTTCCCGCAACGGCGAGCCCATCGACTGGACGCCAGCAATTGAGCATCCCGACTGCATGATCCTTTCGAACGGTGAGGATGCTTGCATGGTTCTGGAACGGACCGCGCCTCGGGATTGGCAATGCACCACGATATTCGGGAAGACATGCCGGAACCAAAGGGCTGTGGAAACCGGCCTTGCGATGAAGGATTTCATGATCCCCGAATATGCTGACATGGTGTTCGGTTCGATACCGTCCCGATATCGCCATGCCCTATGGTTTTATGGCGCGCTCGGTGGTATCCAGATACCCGAAGTTGAAAGCGGTGGTGAACGCTACGTTGCGCAGGATGGCGAGACGTTGTTTGTTTTGAGGAGTGAAAGTTAATGGTTGCTCCAATGGTTGCCGCAGCGGGACTTTCGGCGCTTGGCTCTGTCATCGGCGGTCTCACTGGCGGCAAGGGTGCTGCCAAGGCGGCGAAACTTCAGGCCGACTCCACCGCAAAGCAGATCGGCTATCTCACCGACAACCGAGATTTTCAGTATGGCCTCAACCGTCCTACGATTGATCGAGGCAATGCCGCTGGCGATCTCTACGGTAATTTCGTCGGACTATCGGGCGGCGATGCGGCGGCGAAAGCGCTTGAAACCTTTCGAGGCTCGACGGGCTATCAGGACCTGCTCAGGCAGGGGCTGGGGGCCGTAAACTCCAACGCCTATGCGGGAGGCACCGCTCAAAGCGGCGCAACGCTGAAGGCTTTGCAGGATCGTGGTTCTCAGATTGCCAACAGTTCGGCCCAACAGTGGCTCGGAAATCTTGGTCAACTCCAGCAGTTGGGGCAGGGCGCGGCGGGTCTTGTGGCAGGCGTCGGACAGAATACCGTCACAGGCATGAACAACGCTACACAGACCGCTACGGATGCCTCCGGCAATGCCGCGATTATCGGAAACAATGCGTGGCAGAAGGCTTTGCAAGGAGTGTTTAATTCCGGCGCTCAGGCGTTTGGGTCTAGCTACGGCGGCGGCGCTTCTGGCGGCTTGAACCCGCTTCAGGGCTATTCCTTCAACGGCTCCATGAACCGGGGGGGCTGGTAAGTTGGCGATTGATTTCCGGCTCGATCAATCAGGTTTCGACCCGATGGAGGTGCTTAAGTCCTACGGCATGGGCAGGGATATGGCACGCCAGGACGGCGCGCGCACCTCGCTTGCTGGCCTTGTGGCCGCCCCGAACGACCGGAATGCGCTTCTCCAATATGCCCAGTTCGATCCCCAGGGGGCGATGGGATACCAGCAGGATCAGGCCAAGGCCCAGCAGACGCGACAGAAAGAGGTTGCGCAGTGGGTCGGTCAAATGGCTCCGCAGATCAACACCCCTCAGGATTGGGAGGCAGCGGTAGATTGGGGCGTGTCCAACGGCTACCCCGAAGCAGAGCAATATCGCGGACAGTTCGGCAATAAGGCGGCTATCATGGCCGCTGGCGGGGTTAAGCCTCAAAACGAAACGCAGAGCGCTCTAGAGCGTGAGTACGAATTTGTAGAGCGTGTCCGTCCGGGCTCTGGTAAAACTGTGATCGACAATCGGCTAGACCCCATTGTCAACATCACGGAATTTGATCCGCAGTCTAACCAGTACATCACGCGCGGCGTTCCCCGCAGCCAGCTTACGGGTGGCGCTGCGCCTCAGCAGCAGCAATCCCCACCGCCTTTGCCACAGGCTGGCGAAGTTCGTGGGGGTTATCGTTTCCGTGGCGGGAATCCTGCTGATCGCAATGCTTGGGAACCAGTAGGAGGTCCGAGCCAGCAAGGCTCGGGTAACTTTCCCTGAGCCGTCAAGCTTACAGGGGGCTAATTGGACTAGCGGCAGGCGCACGGTGAAGGGAAATAGGGCGGTAGGAGGACAGCCAAATTCACGGCATCTGACCGGGGACGCGGCGGACTTCACCCCAGCAAGGGGCCAAAGCCTACAGGAGTTGGCGCGAGAGGCAAGGGCACGGTGGCCTAAGGCTAGAGTGATTGTTGAGGATGACCATGTGCATGTTCAGCAACCCGGCTGGAATGTACCGTACCACGGACGAAGAGGCACACAATAATGGGCACCCCCTATCCCGGCGAAGTTCGCGGCCCTTGGGATGACTACGGCCCGTCGCCGTCACCTGTCCCGGCGGCGCCGCGCCAAGGTGGTGGCATTGTCGTTCGACCCGGTCCGACAGCGCCCCAGCCCTCTCCTCAGACTGCTACTCAGCGCGCCCTCGATGAAGCGAGGCTTGAGGACGCTCGCAGAAAGGCGTCGGCCCAGCAGGCTAGCGGGGGCGTTGACATTGGCGCAGAGCAGGGCCGCGTTGCCGGTTTCTACGGGCGCGCCCGAGAGGCCAACGAAAACTATGGCTCCATTGGGGCGGGTCCGCGCAGTCTGATGGGGCAGTGGTCGCAGGACAATATCCCCAACATCGACAATGAGTATTTTATTGACGACAAGTCGCGTCAAGCCAAGGTCTGGCAGGACGACTTTATTGCGGCCACTCTGCGTTATGAATCGGGTGCAGCCGTCCCCCCCGATGAGCTTGAGAAGCAGCGTAGGCGCTATTTCCCTATGCCGGGGGACGACGAAGGGACTATGGCGGCTAAGGCGCAGTCGCGCGCCAATGCCATTGCAGGGCTACAAGTTGCGGGCGGTCCGGTATCTCCGGTTGTCGATGACCGGCTAAATGCTGGCGGCACTGCTCTAGAGGGTGCCGCTGGCGATGGCTTCCAGCGCGCCGCCGCTAATGAGCGGGTTGCGTTCGGAGATGAGCGCCAGCCCTTGCAGTCGCGGCAGTACACCCAAGAGCAGGGTTCTCAGATCGAGGGCCTGCTGCGCGCTGGCCGTCTTGACGACGCAATCCAGCTTTCGCGTGATTTCGGCATTCCCCTCGATCCAGCATCGACGCGTCGGACCATGGAGGCATTGCGCCGAAACCCAAACGCTGCGTTTCCCGGTTTCAACTATGGGCCCGCTGACAGAGCCCTTCAGGAAGAGGCCGACTTGGAGCGTTACGGCACCTTCCGCGATGAAGCCCGACAAAGCCGGGATACGGCCATGGGCATGGTGGATTCGGGTATTCGGCAGGCGGCTAATTCCCCTACGCTTGGCCTCGCTGACATCGCTTCCGCTGGTATTGACGCAGCCTTTACCGACAGGGATTTTCGCACCGCTCTACAGCGCCAGCGTGCGCTAACCGAAGCTGATTACGAGGTAAATCCCGTAGCAGCCTGGACGGGCACCATCTTGGGCGGAGCGCGGCTCCCTACCCGTGCGTTCCAGAGCGGGCAGGCGGCTCGTGATGCCGCGCTGGCAACGGGCCTTGGCAATCGCGGCGCTCAAGGTGCGCGTGAGGCGGCGGCGATTGGCCGTCGGGCCGGGGCTCGGCGCTTTGCTGGAGAGAGTGCAGCGTATGGCGGTGCGCAGGGCGTCATCGGCAACATCGAGAACCCTAGCGACGCGGTGACGCAAGGCGCTGCTGGTGCGGTAGCTGGCGCG
>Ga0247815_10000301_pt1 | contig 39390 bp, 73 predicted proteins | sample UWRJL194509B1_FD_181014 | JGI IMG/M metagenome (GOLD analysis project Ga0247815, IMG submission 181014) | Plant litter microbial communities from Arlington Agricultural Research Station in Wisconsin, United States - UWRJ-L194-509B-1 | ecosystem: Environmental > Terrestrial > Plant litter >...
CACCAGAGCAAGCTTCAACGAAAGAGATGAGCTGGTTTCATTCCTGAAACTATTTGAATCAGGACAGCCATTTCAACCCGTAGAATGGCGCAAAAAGGCATTAGAACTTCTCACCAAAATATCAATGGAGGGGTAGGATGAAAACAATAATGATAACCCTTCTTATAATAGCGGTAATGATGATTATGACACTAGCTCCGACTATGCGAGACTTAATGAAAATTTGCCGACTATCGCACTCATTAGAAATCTGTATTCATACATTGGAGCGTTAATATGACTAAATACAGTCCTAACATTACGCTATATGATGAAACAGGCAAGATAACCTTTGATTCGCAGAAACTCCAAGCCGAGAAGGATGAGCTTGTGGAGATGGTAGGCTGGTTAGCTGGTTGTTTAGCTGCCGCTTCATATCAAGTTCAAGATACAGATAAAGTGCTAATACAGAAAATATTGGATAGATGGAAGGAATTATTAAACAAAACTAAAAGAGGTGCCGAATGACTGAAGTGGAGCAAAAGCTATTAAAAGCCTTAGATATTGCAATATACAAACTTAAGGAAATGCAAGAGTTTGGGCAGTTTCGCGAGGAGCATGAAGAAAACTTTCAGCGCAATATCCGAAAAATAGAAACCATGAGAGATGAGGCCGTAAAACAAGCCGAACAACTTTTACAAACGATTAAGGGAGAGAAGTGATGAAACTTACACCAGAAATAAAACAATTTTTAATTGATGCGGTTAGAAAAGAAGTTAACAAAAACCCAGAGGAAGAGCAATTCAAATCAAGGCTTGCAATGTGGGTCGGCGCTCATCCCGATGAGTTTGAAGAATTAACGGCGCTACAGGCTTACGATAAAGCTATATATTATTGTCGAGAGGGAAGAACAAAAGAGCAGATTAACAATGATGCTGCACCATATTTCTTTCGGATGCTACTCAAAGACAGACGAACTGTAATGGAGAAAGAGAATGATTAAAACTTATACATGTGATACACGGCTCGAACAATGGTCGCTAATTAATGATTTAAGAAATGATGGGCATTCAGTAAAGTTTAGCTTTGATAAAGAGACTGAAAAATATCTGGTGGAGACCACAAATGACCGACAATAAACTATACCTAATCTACATCCTTGCGTGCCTTGCTGTATGGGGCGGGGCTTATGTGGTGTTTGATGGGATTATGAAGGGGGGATTGTGATGTTTTGGAAACGTAAAAAGAATGAAATTTATATGTATGTTGCGGGTTTTGATGGCAGCCCTTTTGTTTCAAATATGGGTGATAAGAAGGCGCATTTCAGAATGTACTTTAATTACGAAACTGCAAAAAGTGTAAGTGTAGGCGAGCCTCATAAGTTTAAATTAACAAGGATGTATAATGAAAAAGTATGAAGTAAAAAACATATATGATGGCTATCATCACGGAGACGGGGAGTCTTTGCAATCATATATAGAAGATGGCTGGGAGATAGTTACTATTGGCGAGTGGTTTGAGCCATATCAGTCTCCCACTAGGATTAGAAACATTATGTTAAAAAGGGAGTTAGTAAATGACCAACGTAATTAAAGTTGACTTCATAACACGACACACTCTCGACTCAAAAGAAATGTTGACCGAGATTGCAAAGGATAATCCTAAAAATACCTTTGTAATATGTTGGCCTGAAAGTGGTGAACTTCCAACCTATCATTGCAACACAGGCGATATGCCAGTTGTTTTACTAAGGCTGCAACAATTTATTCACAAGTACTATAATGGAGATTTTGAATGAAGCACCGTAAATTTGTAATATCCTTCAATCCGCGATTCTTTTTGGGAATTAATGTTGGTGCAGGGTATTTTAAGATAAAGCGCACAAAAAACGAGATGTTTAGTGAACGTAATGGATATGATAAGATTTTAAGGCTGTTCGGTGTGTCGTTCATATACAGAAAGTGGGAAAAGACTACCCCAAAATGTTTACATTGCGGCACCATAGGAAAACTAAAGTATGAAGATTACTGCAATAACTATTGCAAGAACTTTAACAATAACCAAAGAAAAGCCCTGCTTGTTACAAACTTTATTTGGGATACTTGGTATGGCGAGTATCATGGCGAGATGAATGTAGATAACTTTGGGGAGATGCTAAAGAGGGCGCAAGATTTAATGTTCATAGAATTGGAGAACTAACATGCAACAACTAACCCTAAACTTCACACGTAAACCAACCTTCTCCTATGCAAACGAAAACTGGCCACGCGCTCCAAAAGGTGAGCATGGAAAGGTGCGTAGGGAGAATATTATATTCGACAGCCTGCTCCTAGATTTGGGTGCAGATTTTAATTATTAAGGAGCAGAAAGATGGAAACTAAACTATATTACGACAACCTTTACTATGCATTAGTGATGGCAACTGATTTCGGTGTTAAGTTTCAATTAAAAGAAACTGATGGTAAGAGTTTTATTGATGCCGATATACCAAATAACAATGAAGATTATTGTGAATTTTCTATGAACAGTGGTTATGCAAATGAAGGCGCTGGTTTATATGTCCATCCCGACAGCCTCCGCATATTTGAGCCTCAAGAGGGGGATTTGGTGCAAGATACCTTAAATTGCACAGGAACTTTAATCAACGCTCTTATTAAAGATTATTATGTGGTGCGCTGTAGTGGCGAAAGTCTTAAATTTCATAAACCAACTACTAAAATTCTTATGCGTAAAAACAAGCCCTTTATCATGCCTAAACAGGAGAGCGGTGATGCTAACAGATAAACAATTTCTAGAGTGGATATATGAGCGCTTAGTTCATGTGCATAAGGAAAGTCCTAATTATGATTATATGCATAGACTTAAGGAAATTGTTAACAATAAAGGAGTCCTCTGATGCAAAATAAGAACCTAACAGCTAGAGAGCTTGCTGCACTAATGAACAAACTACCTGCAAATCCGTATAGTTTAGACTTAGAGGTAGATAAGATTATTTTAATAGACCCAAAAACAGGCAAGGTAACAGATGCAAAATAAGAAAATCGAGATGGTGGCGAGGGCTTTATTTGAGCATGAGCAATCTAGTAGATTTGTACAAATTACCAACGAGGCTCTATATGGCCAAAGAGAGGTGACATGGGAATTTATAAACTCGCAAAGTGTTGTACCAATGTGCGCGGATAAGTATAGGGGGCAAGCCCAAGCAGCCATTAAGGCTTGCGAGAAATGGGATAAAGAGAATCAAACCCATCATTCAAGAATAGATACATCAATTAACTTCAACAGGGAGAAATAGAGATGGACAATAAATCAGCAATATCAGGTGGCGCTCTTTATATTTTTGGGCCGGGAGGGGGCGGAGGAAGTGGCAGAGCAAAAGATACTTCCATTCATAGCACGGGAGGTGATACGGGCAGCTCAGAAAGATTTAAACAAAGAGAATGCTTAGCATCTTTGAGTAATTGGAAGCATGCTTTATGCGAGGCTGCTAAACGCGATGAATCTGTTGATGGCTATTTATACCAAATCCAATGCCATGAAACCCAACTCATCGCTCAAGGATTAATGAAAGCGGAAGACTGCACCGTTTAGGGTCTTTACAATAATTTAAAAACATTATATAATTTACACATGACAAAGAAAAACCAAAAACCAATAACTCTTGACCCGAAGGCTGAAGATATAGTTCAGGGCTTGCGCCTTGTTTCGGTGGGTAAAAGCAAAACTGAAATCAGTTACAATGCAATCATTAAGATTCTTGTTGATGAAGCTTTACAGGCTAGGGGTTTGCTATAACCCTGTAGCCTGTTTTCGGCTTTAATCCGCCTTCTATCCCTATCTCTTTTAATTCTCCCGCATCTATCAAATCTTTTATAATCTCATTTCTTTCTCTTGCATTATCAAATATTGCACAGCCTTTGGTGAATGCAGATTTCTCTATTTGTCCGCCGCGCTTCATTATATATGTTAATGCGTGTCGTTTCTTACGTTCAAAGTTAGTATCGGCAAAGTTACTAGCCACATCCAATATGATACTCAAATTATAATCAACAACTTGTATCGCCCAATCTATATGTTCCTCTAATATTTCTTTACCTTGGCTGGCTATCATTGCGTATTTAATCATTATCTCGCCTGCACGACCGAATATAACTTCTTTAGGGTCGTTGTTGGCTCTCATGTCATTTCTCTTTTTGCGTATATCTTCACGGTACTTCTTGATTTTATCCTCAAATTTAGTTGGTATTTCTTTTATACCATAAACCATCGCTCCATCTGGCAGGTATTCTCTACCGCGATTGCTCTGAATAGCCTTTATTATTTCTATTATATTTTCAGGTACGTTTTTCCATGCATTACCAAAATAATCATGATTCTCATCTGGAATGAATTTGTTACCTTTAAAAGTGCTTAGTCGGCCTACGAAACCAGAAAGCACTTCGGTTGTGCCTAAGCACTGCTCAAACATATGCGGGGTCGTATAACCGCATATAGTAACAAGAGGGTTTTTTATTATTATAGTGGGGTTTTCTTTCATGTTCGCTTTTGTAACTGTGCGAACTTCAACGCCAGTATAAGCTTGCAGCAAAGTACTGACCGCTCGGCCCTCTGCTGAATTACTGGAGCGCTTACTAATACTATACAATAGCGCCTGCAATTCATCTGTTAGATAGAACGCACGGCCACCGCCCTTTTGCAAGTCGTTCATTATTGATGTGTCAGAAGTGAAAGAGTAAGTTATCTTTTCTGCAAGGTCTGCCTTGCCTAACATACCTCTTATGCAACGGTTAACGTGTTCTTTACCATCAGCAGAATATGCAATGTTTGCAACATATAGGTTAGTACGCAAGCTGTTAAACTCAAAATCCTTACCCATTAAGAAGCCAAAGAAGCTAATTACAGAACCCAGCGTTAATGTGTGTTGCGGGTACATAGCGGTTGAAGTTATCCAATCGCACACCTCTTTAATATGGTGGGGCGCATTCTTGTATATATCTGGTATCTCGTTTGATTCTTCTAGTGCCTCCTCTTTGTGCGCCTTGGCCTGCTCTTCCCACGCGTTTTCGGTTACTTTAACAATCTTTTCTTTTTGAGGTCTATAGCCATTATCTTTTGCATAATGAACTAGTGTGCCATAACCTATGCTGTGAGAATCAAAAGAGCGCCAACGCGAACGGATAGTATTCTTATCGTATGTTGAGCCTCTATTTGACCAATTATCAAAATCCTGAAATCCCGCATCTCCTACCTCTGATTTGAAAGCCATTCCTATAGAGACCCAATCCGCATTAGGCAGATTGTTATTGCATCTATTCAACATCTCAACCGCTTCATTATATGAAGGCGGATTATCATAAGTACTTTGTTTATATTCAGGCGCTGGCTCTAGATTTATACCTAATATGCCCGCAATTATTTCTTGATAATTATCTGGTAGGGTCGTTAATTCTGCATCTAGCAAGGATTTATTAACCCAGATATATGGCTTTTTTGTTTTCTTGTGTTTAGTTGGTGGAATGGTGGTCCTGCGACCCGTTGAAAGTAATTCAACCTTTAGAACGCCATCTTTTTTAAAGTTGAAATTCTTTTCGTTGTTATATCTATAAAACAAAGTAACACCACGAGAACCAAACTTTTGACACTCAGACGGGAAAGCCCTTTGTATTGCCTCAAGCTCTTCATCACTCACATTATCGCAATCAATGGCGATTATATTTGAAGGTGAGCCAGTCACAATTGCATAAGTGTGATAAAGCTCTGACTCCCAACTCTCCAGCACCCCTTTATCAGGAGTCCAGTTTTCACGATAAATACAAGACCAGTTAAAGTCTTTTATATATTCCGGTATAATCGCTATATTGCGTTGCCAGTAATCAGAGTAATTAGGGTTTAGAGCGGGTTTTTCCGCTGTTTTTGTATTAGGCATTTTACCCTCGAAAGGAGTCGGTTATAGAGCTAGTTTAGGCTGGTTTATATCAGCTACAATTAAGTCTTTTATATATTCGCTTCGATTTTTATACTCTAACTTGGCCCTTACATCCGCATCATCCACTAGTTGTTTTGGTAGAGAAACTGAAATTACGATATTTTCCATAAATTATCCATTATTGTTATTGACAGTTCATTTATACATGCTATAAAATGTATGTCAATAGGAGATTTATGATAAATTATTTTAAAGACTTAATTCAAGGTTCTGATGAGTGGTTCGCAGCTAGAACGGGACTGCTTACAGCTTCTGAAATGAAACATCTTGTTACACCTACATTTAAGATTGCAGCTAATGATAAAGAGCGAGCGCATTTATATGAGATAGTTGCACAACGGATTACTAACTATGTAGAGCCATCATATATAGGCGATGAAATGTTGCGTGGGCAGGAAGATGAGGTTGAAGCTAAAATATTATATGCTCAACATTATGCACCTGTAGAGGAGATGGGTTTTATTACTAATGACCTGTGGGGATTCACTCTAGGTTTTTCACCAGATGGTTTAGTGGGTGAGGATGGTTTTATTGAGATAAAATCACGCAGACAAAAATATCAAGCGCAAACAATACTAGAAGGCGGGGTGCCCGCGGAGTATATAATTCAGATTCAAACAGGGTTTCTAGTTTCTAATAGAGATTGGTGTGACTTTATATCATACAGTGGTGGCATGCACATGTATGTTTATAGAGTGTTCCCTGATGACAAAGTACAATCGGCAATTATTGCCGCATCTAAGAACTTTGAGGCAAAAGTTGCCGACAAGATAGCCGAGTATAATGAAAAGATTAAAGGGCTATATCCGACTGAGCGTAAAGTAGAACAAGAGATTATAATTTAACAAAAGGAGAGTAAAATGGTAAATATGTTAAGTACAATAGAGGCAAAGTCAGACCAGCTTAATAGTGATGATTTGCAAAGTAGACCAATTACAGTTAAGATTACAAAGGTATCTGGCTCAGATAATAAAGAACAACCTATTGCAATCAATTATGAAGGTGATAATAATAAGCCTTACAAACCTTGTAAGTCAATGCGTAGGGTTTTAGTACATGTATGGGGGCCTGATGGCTCCAAGTATGTAGGCCGCTCTATGACTTTATATAGAGATGAGAAAGTGCGTTTTGGTGGCATTGATGTGGGCGGTATTCGTATTAGCCACGTATCAGATATAGATGAAGCTGTTACAATGGCGCTAACTGCATCGAAGGCAAACAAAAAACCATTCACGGTGCAGCCACTAAAAACTACAGCCGCCCCTAAACCTGTGGCTAATACAGATTCATTAAAAGATAAACTTACTATTGAAGCTAATAAAGGTGATTCTGCCTTGAAAGCTGCATGGGAGGCTTTGTCGGTTGATGAAAGAAAGGTAGCTGCATCATTTAAAGATGAATTAAAGGATATAGCTGCGAAGTCATTTAACAATATAGGAGAAGAAAATGTCATCACTGAATAAAGTAACACTAATAGGAAATGTCGGCAAAGAACCAGAGATAAGGTCAACTTCAGACGGTCGCGAAGTGGCGAATCTAGTACTTGCTACCAGCGAATCATGGACTGACAAAACATCCGGTGAAAAGAAAGAAAGGACTGAGTGGCACAGGATAGCTTGCTTTAACCCCGGCCTAGTTAATGTAATAAGAAATTATGTTAAAAAGGGTCATAAGCTTTATATTGAAGGTGCAATTCAAACCCGTAAATGGCAAGATAAAGAAGGTCAGGATAAGTACTCAACAGAAATTATTATGCAAGGTTATGCATGCACTTTAATTATGCTGAGTAATAAAAGCGCCAACGGCGACAATCAAAGCGAAGACTCGGTAGAGCCAATTGACGAGATTCCATACTAATGTTCACTCCCGTTTCGCACCAAATAAAGGCCAAGGCCGATATAATCAATAACCTGCAAACCTCTGTAAGCAGGATGAGTATTTGCGTTATTTCTGGTGCGGGCGGGAAGTCTATTGTTATTGCATCTATTGGTGAGTACACCGCGCAATATGAAGGTTATCGAGTTCTTATAGTAACTCATAGAAAAGAACTTTTATTACAAAATATTGCAAAGGTTCAACATGGTTCCGTTGGCCTAGTTAGCTCAAGCCTTAAGCGATGGGAGTATGACAAAGATATAGTTGTAGCGGGTATCAATACCATTTTCAATAAAGCTGATAAGCTGGGTAAAATACACCTCATTATTATTGATGAGTGTCAGCGTTTGAGCAATAATCCTGACGATAACTCCATGTACTGGCAATTAATTAATGCTTATCCTATGGCGAAGGTTGTTGGTTTTACAGCCCTGCCCCATCGTTTGGCAGATGGGGCTTTAACTTGGGGGACTGTTTGCCACTTTACCAGCTATGAGGACTTATTACTTGAGGGATATGTAACCCGTCTTTCCAATAAAGTATGTTTAGACCCAAATCTAAAGCTAGTAGAAAAACGTGGGGGCGATTATGTGCAGGCCGACTTTTCTACAAAGTGCTTAAATGCAGATATATTAAGAACGACTACTAAAAAGGCCTTTCAGGTGTTTCTGCAAAAGGGCTTAAAAAAAGGTATTGGATTTGCGCCGACTGTAAAGGATGCGCATAATATAGGATATTTACTGCATGAGGCTGGTTTTAAGATATGGGGCAAAGATGGGTTAACTGGAGTTCTGACGGGCGAGAATACACCAGCGGAACGCGATGAGATACTGAGGCGACATAAAGTAGGTGAGTTCGATTTTATAATGAATATTGAGATATTGACCGAGGGATATGATGACCCAGAGCTAGACTTGTTATGCAACTGGCGACCTACGCAATCTTTGTCTTTGTGGCATCAGATGCTGTACCGAGTTGTACGTTTAGTAGATAAAGCTATATGGGGCATAGAAAGCAAGGATGACAGATTAGAGGCCATTAGAACAAGCACTAAACCACTTTCTTATGTGCTTGACTTTGCGGGCAACTTAAAGGCGCATGGTGGATTGGTTGATACATCATGGAAGCTATTAGATGGTCAGATTATCAACCTACCTCAGAAAAAGAAAAACAAAGTATGCGTTAAATGCGAAGAGCTAATACCCGCATTAAGTAAAACCTGCCCTGAGTGCGGCTACGTATTCTTAATTGAAGAACGTGAAGCAAATATCAATGAACATTTTGACGAAGAGACAGACATAGATGCAAAACTTAGTCCTATAAAAACTTATACCGTCAGTGATGTAAAATATTTTCCTGATTGGAAAAGCAGTAAGGGGCATGCAATGTTGAAGGTCTACTATTTTTGCGGAAAGCATAAAATACCCGACTATATATGGAATAACAGACGCGCCGCATGGTTAAAACAAAGAGGTTGGACTAGTGGGGCGGTTAATTGGGAATCATTAAAGAAACCCAAAACAATAACTATCAACACGGAAAAGCAATTCGGGAATATAGTGAAATATGGCTGGTAAAGTAAACATAGAGTCTACAATACAGACTCAGTTGGTGCTTTGGATAAAACAGACTTATCCTGAAGTGCGCATCAAGTATAACAAGAATGAGGATGCGGGTTCAGTTATTAAAGCTATGCAGAATAAGCGTATGGGTCGTGCAGAAGCAGGCTTTCCTGATTTGACCCTTGAAGTAGATAAATATAACTGGACTTGGATATTGGAGTTGGAGCTTAAAAAGAAAAAGGGAGTTCTTTCTGCTGTACAAAAGGCATGGTGGGCTAAATTTACCCCTACAAAAAACAAGGCTGGTTGTGTCGCCTACGGCTTCTTAGAAGCCCAAAGCGCAGTTACAAGCTGGCTCCTAAGCGTATCATTGCAAAAATAGCACAACCGTAGAAAAAGATTGATGTAACGCAATAATTGACTTGCAACTTGAACGTTAGTAACGTATAAAGGGATATAACAAGGAGAATATATGAATAACGATATAAGAATAGGAAATAATATCAAACAAGCTCGCTGGAACAGGGGAATTTCGCAGCGCTTGTTAGGTGTAAAACTTAATGATGTTACCCCTCAGCAAATAAGCAAGTTTGAGCGTGGGGAAAACAGAGTTTCGGCATCTCAGTTATTTCAGATTGCCAAGATACTAAAGACCGATGTTATTAACCTTTATTATGGATGCAAATAATGTTTTACACAGTAATAGCACAAATAGAACGACCAGTATCTTACAGCAGATATGGCATTGAAATATATTCAGAGCTATTTGCAGAGCGCACGGAGATAGAGGCTGAATCCTACGAGGCTTTAGTAGAAAAGCTTAAAGAGTTTCAGGCTACATATCCAGATGGCGACTTGGATGTTGAATCTGTAACTTCTGCGGGTGGTGCATTTAGCAAGAGAGCGCTGAGCATGTTACAAAAAGATGTATGGGGGGCGTAATGAAACCAATTCAAGTTATAGCAATCCTAGCCGCCTTATTTGTGTTCACCTTACTTTGTGTTTGGTTTATGCAAACTAGCGTGTGTAAAGAAATGCAACGTATCATGCAGACAAGTGGCACTTACTCTATGTGGGTAGGTTGCACGTTACAAGTTGGGGAAGTGGGTAGTATAGACGATTTAGCAACTAAGGAAGGAGAGTAAAGTGGAAAATACAATTAATGCAAATATTAATAATGCAGAGTGTCTAAAAGAAGCTGAAAACTTATTTACCTATACGATACATAATATTTGTACTGGCAAAGTAACCGAGATTGAGAAGGGTGATGCAGATATAATGGCAATGTTTATCGTACTATTTTTTGTTATTGTTATGATAACATTTGTAATAGGTCTACTGGTTAGCCTTATAAGGATTTAGCAACAAATTCCCCTCAGTCTTAGGATTGCGGGGCTTACGAGGGATGCGGCATAACTAGGCCGAGCTAGCCTCCCTCACCATTTGGCGGTATGCCCTTGGGCTGCTGGACACCTAGCCAGCAAAGGTTAATAGCCTTTACCGCCACCAGAGGAGAAGGATATGAAAGAAGAAATTATAAGCTATATGGGTAGGTTAACGGAAAAGTATAAGCATCAGGATTTAGGTGCGCAAGAGTTATATATGTTAGCTGAAATGATAAGGGTTTGGGAAAAATATGGAGAATAACATGAAAAAACTAACAACAGACGAATTTCTAAATGATTGGCCAAAGGAGAATAGTGTGGATGCAATTAAACAGATAAGAGAGGCTTTGGAGTTTTATAATAGAATTGGCAAAAATTGTCATGAAGCTGCACTTGTAAACGATAGGGGTGAGATAGCGAGTAAAGCCCTCACAGCCCTATCACAGCTAGAAGTTATAGCGGAAACTCACTATAACTCTATAAACTCTGTATCACCCGCTGCATTAGAAGCTCAACAGCCTGTTAGTGAGCTTGTGAAAGATATTGATTTAGCGTGGGAATATATGAATAGCCTAGAGGGTAAGTACTTCTCAGATGGCGATATAATGGATTTGTTAATGAAATGCAAAGCCGCGATATCAACAACAGTTATAGAATCTATTAATCGGGAGAAATGAGATGTCAAATTATCAAATAGGATTTCTTCTCGTATGGTTATTAGGAGCAGCTTTTATTTTATTAATGAAAGGGGGGGGCAAATAACCATGCTAACACGCAATGAGATAATAGAGTTAATTAATAAGGCAATAACCTCTTCGCCATTGATATATTCAACCACTAGGCGCTCTGGTTCTAATGGCATTAAAAACCCTGATGAAGTTACAAATAAAGTTCTTGAGTCGCTAGAGAAAGCAGGGGTGTTGATGCTGGTTGAGGAAGTTGAAGATGGGGATATTATTTCTTATCAAGATAATTATAACGACCTTGCCGCAGGAGTGGTTAATTCAGTAGATACCAAATATAAAAATGCAAGTTGCAATGGATATGTGAGAAGGAATTTTAAAATTATCCAAAGAGCCAACACACCAGTTTATCAATGCAAAGGAGCTTCCAATGAATAAACAAGAGCTTTTGAGTTGCCCTTTTTGTGGCTATTTAGCAAGTATTGAACAACGCAATACATCCTTTTATGAGGGTGGTTGCGGCAACCCAGATATTGAGTGTTGTGGACAAGATGCGATATACGAACAAAATTATAAGACGGCTGTTGCTAGGTGGAATAATAGACCAACTAAACACTTTGAGTTCGGCGCTGGCAAGATTACTATTGCAACAGGTACTTATTATGACAAGAAAGCAATCTTTATAGAGCCTAGCAATAAAAATGGTGCTGTAGGTTCTTATGTTCCAAAGACGGAATATTGCGAAAATACCTTAGAGCCAGATTCAGTAGTATTATTCTTTGATAATAATTGCACTGGGATAGATGTTCTTAGCGATGCAATTCAAGCTCTCTCCGATAGTAAAGATGGGTGGAGGGAGAAACCTACGGAGGCAATGTGCGATAATGCAAGAGGCTTTATACTCGGCCTAGAAATGCGCCGAAACTGGATAACCATGCAGAATCATCTTGAGGCAGGTGGATATAATACCTTACCTTATATTCAAGAGAAAGCTAAACAAGACCCATACGGCCATATAACTAAGTGGGATATTGCAGACTGCATCTACCAACTTATGAATCAACCGCCAAAGGAAAGGGGATAAATTTATGGTCGAAGTTTATAAAATCATAGTGAGAAACCAACGTACTAAATGCCAAGTTCAAAAGTATATCTATGATACAAAAAAGAAATTCCTAATTCATGGACACGAACTTTACGTGAGAAAGCAGAATTTTACAGATTACAGAGGAAGCCCTCACGCTTGCGAGATATTCAGAATGGATGATAGGGGCGCGTGGGCAAGGATAGAAATTCCTGACCACTTCAATCAACCTATTAATGGCTATAAACCCAATGTAACCACCCAATCGGATATTAAAGGAGAAAAGGAATGGCCTATTTAAAATACAAAGACTGCCCTGATTGCAAAGGCGTTGGCATGCTACCTTGTCAGAGATGCAGTAACAGATTCCATGAAGAAAATAAAGTAACCACACCAACCAATAAGGGATAGGGATATGGCAGAGGAAAACTACAAAGAAAAGTACGAGAAGCTTAAAGAGTTTGTTCGCGGTAAATGGAAAGGTGCTTGCCCTGAATGCGCTGCTATAGCGAATGAGATTTTAATGAATGAAAATAAGAATTAGGAGCGATAAAATGGATGCGAAAGATAACCCCGTAAGACAAACCCTACTAAACCAAGCTCGTAATGAGAAGATACTGGAGATTGTAAGCGAGATTGATTGGAACCATATTATATGGTGCTGTGAATCCCCAGATAGAAATGCAGAAAGCCTAAATTACGAATGTTTATTAAAGTTGAGGAAGTTATGTTCGGATTAATATTATTACTATCAATGTGCATAGGTCTTATCAATGCAGCGCGTGGGTCTGGTATCCATAATATGAAATTCCCACTACTTATTGCGATGAGTCTTTCTGCGTACACTATAACCCATAACATCTATTATGCCCTCTTATTCCCAGTCCCTCAAGCTATAATATTTGCAACAGGAACAGGGCAATATATGCCTTTCGTGACAAAATATATTAATTGGCGTATATTTGAATGGTTATATATATTTCTTTATTCACTAATACTTGGCTTGATATGGACATCTCTAACCTAACTCGCATTGAAGGCTTTGACCATTATTTTATAGATAAGCTAGGAAACGTATATAGGCGTAAATTAAGCAAAGTTACTAAGGTTAAAAAGTTTTATTACAAAGGGCGCAATTTCGTTATTCTTTATAAGAATAGCAAGAGACATAGAATGTCAGTGCCACGCTTAATGCTTATGACATTTCAGCCCCAATACAACCCCGCTTACTATGCAGCAAGAAAGAGTCGCAACACTAAAGATGATAGACTAAGCAATCTATATTGGAATAAGAAACAGTTTAACCTTGTATTTTTGGAAGGTTATAGAAAGTTATGGCACAAACCGCCATCCGACAAAGAAATGCTTGAGCTATGGAAGCTAGAGCTTAAACGAAACAAAGATAAAATAAAGGGAATAACGCGATGAACAAAGACACAAAAATAGACCTGCTTAACTTTTGCCTGAACTACCCTAAGAAACTTAGTTATGAATTTATGTGTTCATATTGTGAGTTTCGCTCAGAGGGCGCATTGAAGTTCTTTGCACAGGAGAATGATATAAGCTTAAGGCGCTCTTTCCTTCCTAATAAAGTCCTGCAGTCCGAGAATCTTTAATCTGTCTTTTTCACAGGTTCCGCTGAACTCGATGAGCTTGATAGCAGGGATTGCATCTGATTTATCCTGTTTCCCGCTTTCGGTGCCTGCATCAGGTCTGCTGGTGGTTCTGGATATTGGTATGATGTTAGATATTTCGTTTCTCGACTGCATCCTGATATTATCAAGCTGCTCATCAACGCCACTAAGATTATTCTGATATGCATTTGAGATTTCTCCTGTAAGTTTCTGCTGTTTTACACAACGGTTATTTAGTTCTGTTTCCAGAGTAAGTAAAGCTTTTTGCTCCAGCTCCTTTCCCCTTTCTAGGCCCGCCTTATAACCCATGTGATGCAAAAACCAGCACATTGCTAAGAATAGAGCGATAGGTGCGCCGTATTTAATTAGATTTAGCCAAGTTAACATCACCATTCTCCGTTTTTACAGTCTCGGCATTTTCTACAGTAATAGGGGTAGCTTTATTCTGAATTGCATCAAAACCTTTGCCGCCCACATATCCAAGGACGTATGCGCCCAGATACCAGCCCAATGTTGAATCTGACAAATCTGCAATTACAACATAAGATGCGGGGAAAAAGGATAAAAAGCAAAGCAAGCGGGTCATGCTTAAGCGCCCGTTATCACCCTCAAAGAACTCTATATATCTAGTTATCATCTTCATCACTCCTTAACAATCCAATCAAAAGCGCTACGGCTATAATATAGACAAACAAGACGGCAACACCCAAAGCCTCAAGGTTTCTTAGGAACCAAGCCATTAAGCTTTTAGGAACAACTCACGTTCCATCTCTCGCCTATTAGTTAATCCTCGAACTTCTTTTAATTCTCCGTTGATTCGCGCCTTATTCCATTTCAAAAACTGTAATGAGCAATCAAAGCCATTTACCTGCTTGTTAAGCATATCACATAATGTGGAGCCTATAAAGTTCTTACAGCCTATGTTATAGGCTAGACATACTAAAGCCGAAAATTCATTATCTGTTAAATCCCTAAACACATTGTTATTTATACAGGCTTCAAAGCTTATCAATTCAACCTTTAAACGCTTCTCTGCATCTTCTTTTGTTATCGTATCGCCAGCTTTAACACCTTTTATAAAGCCATATCCTATAGTCCAGATGCCCGCTACATCTTTATATGCAACAGAGCTAAAGCCCTCAAATTTCTTGAGCAAAGCTAGCCCTTCCTGATTTATTCTTTTATTCACGCGCTTCTAATCCTTCTATCTTTTTGGCATTTTCGGTTATCTTAACTACAACTCCTATGGCCGCGCAACTAATTAAAAATATAACGAGTAACTTCAATACATCTCTTGCAATGGTGCTTCTGGTATTTGCCCACCATTTGCCCTTTTCTCTTAAAGCTTTTAAATCTCTTTCTAAATAATAGCGCGAATTAGGGTCGCTATTAAGGCCCAGAGCTGTGCTTATCATATTAATAGAGTCCATAGCTTCGCCGAAATAGGTAACTACTGTCTTTTCTAAGCTACTTATAGCTTTTTCATGTTTCTCGCTATGAGCTTGCGCCTGCGCTCTCATGCCCTGAAAGTCAGTCTTTAGGGCGGTAATATCCTTTATAACCTCTATATACTGGCTGCTTTGGCTTTGATAACTACGCTCAAGGAAATCAAGCCTTGAAGTTATTGGCACTAAATCTTCTTTTGTAAGAGGTTTTGTCATAATCTTTTATACTATTATTTTAAGATAAAGGCACCAAATTAATGATGCCCTTATCCATTCCCTATGTTAGATTAGTACTTCCTGCGCCCTACGATAAGTAAATGTAGGTGTGCCAGTATCATTAGCAGTTACAAGTCGTACAAACTTATTAGCGGGTATAACGCCTGATAAAGTGCCTGTGCTTATCTGATTCAAAGCCAGACCTATAGTCAATGCGCCCGTATTAGAAGACGAGAACCTGCATACTTCGGTAACATTTGTAGTAAAGCCAGTATCATCTGCATAGCGTAGATAAACAGTACCAGCCTGACCACCAGTAAGCGAAAGAGCGGTTGTAACATCCACTGAATAACTAACTATTGCATCGCGCGTAGTGCTGGGCTGGAAGCTAGTATTTAATGAACGAGTGGGATTGGCAAAAGAGCGCGCCACAGGAGCAGAAAGGCCAGCAAGCTTAGTTTTCTCGGCAGAAGTGTAGTCTTCTGTAGAAAGCCCCTTGCCAGTAACCTTGTCAACTTTGCCTGCAGTTTCAGTTTGAATCTTAGTAATCATTGCAGCTTCGCCCGCAGAATCAGCTAAGATTTTAGCAACAACTTGACTCATACCAGTGCAAGCCATTATCTCTTTACCCGCAGCCTCAACTGTAGTACCAGCAAAGCCAGTTGCATCACGAGTTACTAGGTCATCCTCAGAAATAGCATTTAACTCACTAGTTGTACGCGCAGTTGCAAGGGCATAATTCTGAGTTACATTTACTGCAATCCTTTCTTTAGCCGTGCTGTTATTGGTCATTATATCGTTAAAGGTCGGTTTAGGCCAAGTTATAGAGTCAACCTCAGTCCAGTTAATATAAGTATCATAAGATGTTTCACTGTTATCTGAAATATCCCCAGTAATAGTATAGGCATAAGCCTGCCCTCTACCATTAATAAAGGCATGAAACGCAAGCAATGTTACCATATCAAGCGTATCATTTATTTCTGCGACTTCATCGTATGTAGCGTAATAGTTTATAGTCATAGTCCTTCTCCCCATTAATAAAGCCTGACAAAATTGTCAAACCTATGCATCCTCATCAGATACATCCCCCTCGTTAATAATAGGCGGACTGAACTCTTTGCCGTCGAATGTCCATTCTATATCAACATTTGCTTGCTCTGTTATATCCACTAGCTCACAATCGGGATTCCATTCCGTTTTCCCATCCCAAGATGCTATATTGAATACAACGCCATTTTTTATCATTGCATATTTTTCCATAATCTTTCCTTTAGAAATAATTTATAATAACTATACAACCATCATAACCATTGCCACCTTTGCCAGAGCTTACACCGCCATCTGTACCCGCTCCTCCGCCTCCGCCTCCATTGCCTAGGCCAACGCCATCTGCGCCGTCAGTTCCCTTTAATGTAGCTGATGCTCTACCGCCACCCCCGCCAGAACCACCTGCTAAAGGTAGTCCATAGAAAGTAAAGCTCGATATAGCGCCAGATGTGCCATTTGTTACACCATTTATTGAGCCGCCTGTTCCGCCCAAGGCCGACATAGTAGCACCACGAGGATTAGCTGCCTGCGCTCTGTTCGCGCCTGCACCACCTGCCTGACCTACGTTAGAAGCTGCAACACCACAACCACCACCTGAACCCGGGGGAGAAAGGTCTGCGCTTGCACCTGCTGCACCAAGGACTGCACCTGTCGTACCTGCCGTGCTTGCTTTCTGTAAAAAGTTCTCAGGAGTAACTGTCGCAAAGGTGAGAACCCCCGCTACACCACCTGCTGAAACTGTACCTGCGCCGCCCCCGCCACCGCCATAAGCAAAGAATTTAGTACCTAAACTCGATGTACCGCCTGCAGTACCAGCTATTCCGTCTGTACTATCTGTTAACTGAGCTGCACCACCTGTACCACCGCCACCTACAGTAACAGCTTCAGTCCCACTCAGATAAGATGCAGGAAACTTGCAAACAGTTACAGAGCCGGGTGCGCCTGCACCCCCGCCACCACGAATAACACCTAAAGCACCTTTACGACCAGAACCACCGCCACCACCTGCACCGAATCCCCAAGCCTCAATCTGTGTTAAGCCAGCACGTTTTGTCCAAGTTCCAGAAGATGGATATATATCTGTAATAGTGCCAACGCCCGTTGTTGCGACTATCTCAATTTGTCCTGTGCTATGGTTTATCGTAATATTAGCACCAGCAACTATACTTTTAAACTCACTTGCTGTGCCCGCTGCATTTACACCCCTGATTTGATTTGCAGTTCCAAGTCCTAAATCCGCAGTAGATGGTGTAACATGAATAGTACCGACTGTTGCACTAGATGTACCAACTATGCCTATTCTATAGCGATAATTAGGGGCAACTGGAGCTGTATTTTGTAAGCCGCCAGCAACTGAAGAGGAAAGATAAACAGTTTGGCCCGCAGTGAAAGCTGAGGTATCAACATTTCTAACTGAACCAATACAGGTTACATAACCTATCGCTCCATTAGCTATAGTTTCTGTAGTTAAGCCAGCACACACAGTAGTTGCACCAGCATTAGATTGAGCTAAGGCTATTGTTGGTAAGCCTCCAGATGCGCCATTTAAATATACAGCCTGACCATTTGCAATAGTTGAGCCTGTATTATTTCTAACCCTTATCCACTCTTCTTGCCCAACTTGCAAAGCTACATTTGAATCATTGTTATAGAATGTCAGAGACTCATTAGTAGAATCGTAAACTAGTTTTCCCGGAGCATAAACAGGTGTTCCCGTAGGCGTAAGTGTTATTGAATCCAAAGGCCCTAAATCACCACTTATTATATGGTCATCATTCCAATCGGTTGAAAGCGTAAAACCAGCAAGCGTTGTTCCCGGCGGAACTGTACCTGCAGCTATTGCGGCATCAAGGTCGGTCTGAGTCCAAGCTGGAACCGTATTGGTCTTTTTGTGTTTAATTGGCATATTAAGTCTTGTTAATTTAAATTATAATTTTGCTCTTAATATTGCTATCTTCGCCTCAACATTTGCTAAGAAGGTAACATCTTGAGAAATTAACGCATCTCTTATCCTTCGTGGGGTAATAGAGCTTTCTAACGTTTCTATTTCCGCCAATGTCAAGTTTTTTGCATTATATGCCAATAATTGGGCGCGCTTAATTGACACCTCCTCGTACTCAGCTACGCTAAGTTCGGTTTGTACTCCATCTACATTCTTATAAAGTTTTTCTTTCATATTATCTCGCTGTTAAAGGAACTGTTGTTATAAAGCCGCTAAAGGAATTACCATTATAATCAAATTTAACTTGGTTTAGAGCTGCGGTCGCATTAGTAAAGCCGCCGCCAAAGTATCTGTACGTGGTGCCCGTTGAACTTGTGATAGAAAAACAAGGATTACTTGTTACAGTATCTTGAGTAAGTATCATTGTCATTTGCTTTATAAAGCCAACTGTTGAAGAGTTGTCCGTAAGAGACGCCGTTAGGGAAGCTGCAGTTGAAGCATTGATTCTACCTATATTATAGGTAGTGGTATTGGTAGTCGAAAACGAATTTGTAGAAGTATAGAAAAAAGCCTCAGTTCCAGCGGTGCCAGAAAAGTTAGTCAGGGTAATCATATAACTTGAGTATGTAGTAAAATCTAACGATATAATTGCTGAGGTTACAGATGTAAGGGCAGTTCTTAAACCTTGAGTTACACCAGTCGCAGGTGAAGAATATAAACCATTTGCATTTAAAAATGTAGATGTACCTCCTCCTGTTGTTAAGTTTACGCCATTCACTGTGGAAGTAGTTAAGGTGGCGCCTGTGATTGTGGGAGAGGTGCCAAATACCAAAGCTCCAGAACCCGTCTCGCCTGTTACAGCCGCTGCTAACTGGGCAGATGAAAAGGAACCCAGTGAAGCTACGACTGCTCCTGTTCCACTAGCTGTAATTGCGCCGGATAAAGAGCTGATGCCACCTGTAATAGAGGTAATACCAGAAGCTGCAAACCCAAGATACAATGTATCGCCATTTACAAATGAGCCAGCGCTCGACATGTAAGTAACTGAAAGCTGCTCCCATGAACCACTGTCAACATTGCTTCCGCTAATAGAGTAAAGAATAAAATTGGATTCATCTTTAAATATACTTAATGTGCCACGGTTTGAACCCGCGCCATCATCCCAAGTATTAATCCAACCCGAAAGGTCAGGATTACCCGCATTTGCACATAACTCAGATATTGCAATTGCAGTAACTGCAGAAGGAGTTGCGTTGTTTAACTTAATACCACCAGTTCCCGGGTCGGTCATTGTAGTTGCATTAGAGAATGTCCACTTGTTCCGCACGGCGTAACCTGCAGCACTAGCGGCGCTATTACCCGCCGCCGTAGCAGATGCATCCGCAGAAGCCGCGCTTAAAGCCGCCGCAGCAACTAAAGTACTCGGAGCAAATACAAGAATATTATTAGTACCTGTAACTGGCGCAGTAGTGAACGAAAGATTTGTGCCATTCAAAGTATATTGAGTTGGGCTTAACACACCCGCCGCTCCATTGCTTTGAGCTTGTGGCTGAGAAACGAAGATATTGTTCGTGCCCGTAACTGGGGCAACACCGAATGTTAACGTTGTTCCATTTACAGTATAAGCTGAAGTAGGTTGTATCTCATAACCACGTTTGTCAGCTTCCGCAGTATTAACAACAAATACTTGAAGAGAGCTTGAATCCGTTCCCATATTCTTAGATAGAGTGAAAGCTGTTTGAGCGCCTGTTCCTGAGAATTGTTGGAAGAAACCAGCGGTAGGAGTTGAAACAAATACCATTATGGCATTTTCATCAGTACCTAGATTTTGCGATAGAGTGAATGAAGTTGTCGCGCCATTACCTGAGAATGACTGGAAGTAAGCATTAGCACCGCCAGTTATTGCAGGTGAGAATGAAGTTACATTGTCTGTAGTTTTAGTAAATAAACCGTCTGCACTTTTAACAACAATCTTATATGAACCTTGAATCCAGACAGAGCCATTGCCGCTAGTAGGAATACCACTTGCATCAAGCATGATAGGATTGGGAGCTTGGAAAGAACCAGTTGAATCCGTATATGTAGCCTTACGAGTTGTCGTAGTTGCTGCATAAGTATCTATTGTACCAAATGCCAACGGGTCGCCGTTTTCATCGAAGAATTGTAAGTATGGTTCGGTAAGTAAAACAGCCATGATATTTTCCTTTAATTAATTTTTTCAGTTCTTATTGTCGAAACCACACCTTGTTTAGGTGCCGCCTTTAATGCTTGTAATACTTTAAGCTGCTCTGGCTTGGATAGAGCTTGTAACTGTTTTGGAGATACACTGCCGCCACTTTCAATAGTTTGGAGTAATTGGTCAACCTTGCCTTTTGCAGCCAGTTTAGCACCTTGACGAGCAGCAGTACCAGCAACTGTTAGCGCTGGATTGCCGAATGCTGTAGCCGCAACAGGAAGCGCAGTGTTTCCTAAACTTGTAGGCGAGCCAATATCAAAGCCAAATTTACCCAATGATTTTAAAATACCTTCGCCAGTTGATAGAGAAGATGCCGCTTTAAGAGCCGCCTTTTCCTCTTCTGAAAAGCCCGCAGTCGCCTTTTTATCTTTAGAAAGCTTGCTTAATTCTCGTTTAATATAATTTGCATCGCCTTCTGATTTATCAAGAATGGTCGCAACCCTATCAAACTTCTTGTACTTAGACCACTGACCCCGTGCATTTTGCAAAGCCTCAATAGCTTGTTCAGATTTATTTGTAAGTTGTTCGGGGCGTAGATTTTCAATCGCATCATCCAAAGCGCTTATAGCTTTCGTTGCTACCATTGCATCAGGATTTGCCCCATCTATCTTAGATGTATTTTTTCTAACTACCTGACCCAGCAACTGTCTATATTGGTCTAACTCATCAAGACCCAAATTACCTTTTGAAGCAACAGCGTTTAATTCATCAACTACAGACATAGTATCACCATGAAGCCTTGAATTAAGCTTGCCGATACTATTTACTTCCCTGCCAACATTTGAAGTGATACTACCAATTGCAGACCTATCTAAAGTTGCACCAATATCTCGCATAGCTTGATAAGATGCACTAGACGTGTCTTTAAGAGCCTGACTTGTAGCCTTTAATGCATCAGCATCTTGAGCCTTAAATCCTTTGAATATATTAGATGCATCTTTTGCAGCGCCTTTTACAACAGCACCTGCAATAGGTGCGGCAAGGCCAACAGCAGCCCCAAGCTTAGCGTTTTCGCCAGCAGACTCAAGCCTTTCGTCAAATCCACCTGACCCGGAATTAAAGCCGTAGGCACCACCCGATACCCCACCCGCAGCAATACCTTTACCAATACGCGCTCCGATGTTGCCACTCCGAAGGCTATTAGCCAACGAGGTTCCCGCTTTTGTTGTTCCAATTCCTGCTCCTGTTATTAGTGCGCCACCTACATTTGAAATAACAGATGTTAGCGGCCTATCTTCTACTTGTTTTTCTAATCTTTGTGCAGTTCCTTCTCGCGTTTCAGTCCAGCTTGGAACATCCGCCATATCCACAGACGGAGATAGTGCGGCATACAAATTGGCTGCTGCATAACCACCCGCATCTTGAATAGTGCTACCAGCGCCCAATGTAGCGCCCTGATAAGCTTGGTCAACTATAGTTCTGCCTAAAGAAGATTTTTTAGCATCAAAAGCAGCCGACATATTATTATGAGGGCCAACACCCTGCATAGCATCAAGCTGAGCAATTTTGTCAGGAGTTAAGCCGCCACTAACCTTTTGCTCATACATAGCATCTAACATAGCTATCTTTTGATTGTCTAATGGCATTATTTGATACCTCGCAATTTTCTATATTCTTCCCAATCCTGCGGAGTAATGCCAGCAGGAAGCTGAGGCGCCGCTTGAGTCTGCTCGGGAGCAGCATAATCAACAACAACGTTTTCCGGCTTTAATCTATTTCTTTCAGCTAAACTAGAATAATTAGTTTTTATTCTATCATAACCCTGTTTCTGACCATTGTATATATTCCCCGCCTCTGACATAAAGTCAGCTCTTAAGCTAGGAGGCAACCTACCGCCCTCTTCAATACTTTTAACTGCACCACGAATACGCTCACCAAATGAGCCAGATGCCGCGGCAGTAGCAAACTCACTTTCCCTAACAACTGAACCGGGGTCAAGTAGTTTAACATAAGCATATAACATCGACATATCGCCTGCACCCGTACTGGAAGTGCCTTTAATCTTAGTATAAGCATCTTGAACCGTTCTAAAATCTTTAGTCAATGTATTAAATTCATCTCTTAAAGTGTTCTCATTTTTGAATCCGCCAGAGCCTTCGCCAGTTCCTTCAATTGGCAATGCTTTAAAATTACCTTGAGAATCTTTGCCCCACATAAAACCTTTAGGTGCGCCTGTTGTATAAGGAGCGCCATTTTTAAATAGAGGCTGAATATCAGAAGCAGGTTGCTGCTGCGGTGGTGTAGCCCCCCCCATATCAGAAGCCATAGGGGTAGTAACAATTTGCTGATTAGATTGCGGGGAAGTATAAGGAGACAACTTAGCAACATAATTTTGAGTTTCAGTTGGCAGTTGAGCTAAGGGTTGATTAGGATTAACCCCTATTGCATTTTGCACCGCGCCCGGCCCTGCATTATAAGCAGCCGCGCCCAATGTCGGCCCAAACTTATTTTGCATAGCATTAACATAATCAGTACCAAATCTAATTTGTTCTTCCACAGGCGCAGACATAGGATTTTTACCATCCCAATTTGCTAGAGGAGCAACACCATATCCCGGGTCTGCTGCTGTAGCAGGCATAATTTGCATAACGCCTTGAGCGCCTTTAGGAGAAACAGCATTCGGATTTCCGCCGCTCTCTATTTGAATCATTTTTCGTATCAAGTCTGTGCCGGGATTTACCTCAGTTGCAGTCCGCGGTTGATTGTTAAAATCATCACTTATAGCTTTACCTACCTGAAGATTAAACAAATCATCTTGCCTACTAGCTTGTCGATTCTGTAAACCAAGTTGCTGAATCGCAAGCTGTTGATTAAATTGTTGGTTGGCAGCTTGCTGAGCTATTAATTGCTTTTTGGCCTCGAAAGCTTGCTGCAAAGCCTGCTGGTCAAGGACCGTTTTCTGCCTTCCAAAAACCCCTAAATCTACTGCCATATATTAACCTATTTGAATTAATTGACCTGATGAATCGCGTAAATATCTTTGGCCCGCAATAGTAATAACATTGTTTCCAACATTATTCAATAGAGCGCCTGTATTAGATAAACCTTGACCACCTAATAAAGCAGCTCCAGCACCAGATAATATATTGCCATTATTAATAGTAGAATTAGCGCCGATATTACCAACGTTATCATTGATGCCTTGTATAGCACCCGCTGTAGACATATAGCGTTTGAACGCATCATTGTAGGTTGTATCTGCAAGACCTTGGCCAAATTTCTGAGCTTCAGTCAACGCTTCACCAGAGAAGTAATTGCCTTTAGAAGACTGCTGTCTATCTAAAGCTTTATTACCTTCCGCAAGGTTAAACTTATAGCCAGCATCATTTTCAAGACCGCCATTAAATAAACTATTATCTAATGCAGGCTGATATAGTTCTCTATTAGCTTGTTGCTGCTTTAATAATTGGTCTTCGGCTTTGTTGTTTGAATACATTCCAAGTGCACCACTTAACAGAGGTGAGAATGAAGAGCTACTGCCACCAAGTAATCCACCCAAACCACCGCCGCCAAGAAGACCGCCACCAGATGCGCCTCCAAAGTTCAAACCTGTGCTTGATAATGCTGTGCCCCAAGGCGCCATAGTTGAGCCACCCAACGCTCCGCTCAAGCCACCACTCTTGCCTAATAATCCACTCAGACCACCTAAACCGCCTGAAGCGCCACCTAAAGCACTAAATAGTGAACCGCCGCCATAACCCATAAGGCCGCCAGTTAATGCGCCCTCTAAGCCTTTGCCACTAATAGCGCCACCTAAAGCACCGCCAATACCTGCGCCAACTGGCCCACCTAATGCAAAGCCAGCTATAGGCGCTGCAATTCCCGCTATTTTCTTTAAGCCCTTCATACTATTCTCCTTTTAACAATTTAACATAAATTCTACCATCTTCAACATATTCTGGAACAAACCTTGTAAAACCTTTGCGCCCAATATATTCAATTGCATCACAATCATTTTCTCTTGCAAATTCAGAAATATTTGAATCCAATAAAGCAATCCATTTTTCTAAATTATCACCAGCGCAAGAAAGTATTGTGCATATCTTTGCTTTACTACCCTGCTCAATCACAGTAACAGCCGCACCTACAATATCATCAGCCTGCGCAATCCAAAGCTGCAGATGCCCAATTTTAAGTAAGTCGTAGTAATCATCCACACAATCAGCATGAACCTTACCTCTAAATGCTTTCTCTAAAATATCCCTACATCTAGGCCAATATTCGTTAATAGATTCTTTATTTATAATTACGAATCTCATACAGTCTTTACCCTTCCGCTTATAGTTACAGGTACGGTTATTGCAGACCAGTTGGGTGTATAAACCCTGTTATTAGCTGCATCTACCATACCTACGCCGCTTGAACCAGTTGTAGTTGCAAAGCAGCCACCATCAATAGTTACATCAAAAGGCAGAGAAAAATAAGTACTTCCCACCGTTGATGTAGTGTTAGTTGCAGGGGTTACTGTAATATAAAAATCAGTAAAGCCCTGATTCTGATAATATACACCATTTATTGTCGGAGTGCCAACAGAACCTAAGTTTGTTGCAATTGGTGTAAATGTTGTGCCATTATCGCCCGCGGTAAGTTGCTGGAAGAATAATGTCCAAGTAATAGCCGAAACATATCCTTGCTCATCTACTATCGGGTCAAATAATGGTGTTTCTATTTTGCTCATAAAGTGTTAAACCAACTTCCGTTTATAGCCCGCTTCACGGGACTGGTAATTCTAAGTCTAAAAGTAATTTGCCTTGCTTGACCCAATCTATCCCACTTTACCCTAGCCAAGAATTTTCCTGCACGAGCTAAAGGCATCATGCGGCCAGCCGACCAAGTTTTACCTCCATCCCGGGAGATATATAATACTACTTGTGGGTCAACACTATCATCTGCACCAGTCTGAGTACCAACACCAGTTTCAAAACCTGCAGTGAAGTTCTTTATTTTGAATCTCTGGTTCTCATCAAACAAATGTGTAAATATCCTATCACTTGCAATCTCATCGCCGTTATCTGAATAATAATCAGCGCTTATCTCGTATATATTACCATTGCGCCTATCTATGCCCAAATGCTTGTTGAACGCATAAAATGAATCCGCAACCAAGTGTAATTCATAATTACCATCTTCATTCAGATAAGCAGTCTCAAACCATTGTTGCGTAGTTATATCGTAATTCAGCGTAGTTTCCATGCCGCCACCAGTAATGCTATATACAAGGTGCCCCGCTATCTGGCGAGAGTATGAACGCAATGTACTTGGGTCTGGAGCTGCTTGCAGCCTTAATTCTATTGGCTCGGTGCTTATTCTTTGAGGGCGCGTACCTTGCGCCCTGAAAACTATACCGATACCATTACTATCGCGGTTAATCCAGAATAAGGAGTTATCTAAAGACAAGCTTGCAAAAGGTGCAATAGTGCCCGTTTCAATCTTTGCACCACTGATACGGGTAAACGGGAATGAAGCCGCACCTGTATTAGAGTAAATCTCAGTGCTTACTGTACCCTGTAGCCAGAGCTGGCCCGATACATTTAACACGCGTAGTAATGAATCTGGAGAGCTTTCTGCAGTCGCAAAGTCCAACGCATTCCAAACAAGCCCGTTATAAAGATTTGAAATCTGGAATATGCCTGAGTTAGGGCTTCTATTTATTATGAAGTAACCATCAATAAAACATACAGAATAAGCGCTAGGCAAATTCGCAGTAACAACTTTTTGAAACGCATTGGTTGCATAAGTAAAGATATATAGATTAACTTGGTCACATATAGCAAGCTGGAACCCGTTCTCAGCAAGTGTGCAAACGCCCTGAGTCTGGTCTAATGAACCCCTTAAAGTAGTTGAGCCATCACCATTGACCTCATAGAAACCAGCGCCGCTTATATCAAAGGCACGACCATTGGCATCAGAAGTAAACGCACTACGACCCGGCCCTTGACCTGCTGAACCGAACAACGCCAGTCCCGGAGTGCCGTAAAGCGCTTTAACAACCTTACCCCCATCATCCATAAGTGGGTATAAGTTTACAGTGCGTTGAGCATCCCAAGGCAAGGAAGCCTGCTGATAAGAACTGCCAACTAATCCCGCCTCTGCCATTAGTTATACCTATTTGGTAAGAAAGTATTTGACCTTATATCATAACGACCACGAGGCCCTGTATAAAGTTCATTAATTTGTAAATTCTCCCTACTTATTGCATTCTTAGAAGATGTTGCAATTAGCCTTAATTCATCAGGAACCTGCGTTTGATATGAAGGAGCCAGCTCTAAACATAAGTTAGCAGTCAGCGCTCTCTTATAGCCCGGAGCTAAGTTTATCGGTGTATTTATAGCTAAATTCCCAATTACACCATCGGCCCAGAATACTAAACTATATTGATTGCCTGTCGGAATTGGGAAAACGTAAGCATTTATATATGGGAAGGTTTCATCAAACCAGACCCCGCCGTAAGGATAGCTTGAGGTCATTCCTTTAAAACGAACATCCGCCCATTCTTGATTGTTGAATATGTAAAGAGGTAAATCCGCCTGATTATACAGCGCAAGACTTGTCTGCCTTAAAAAGGCAGAAGTAATATTTGTAGGGCGTGGCACGTTCAAATCACCACCCGTTCCTATTGTATATACCTGTTGGTTTCCAACTAAAGGTAATACATATTGAGTTGAGCCATAGACAAGAAGACCGTCTATGTTCCATGCATCAATCATGTTATTCAGTTTACGAAGAGCGCCCGAAGCTTGTGAAGCTGCGGGCTGCTCCTCGTCAGCCAATACACCCAAATCCAACAGTGCATCGGTTATGAGTGTAAGGGCTGTATCAACCATTATTTACCTGCTTTGAAATGACCAAGTGAAGGATTGATGTATTCTGGATTAGAAACATCAAGCTTAGTTCTGCGCTCATATTCAGCCTCAGAAATAGACTTTTTCTTTTCTTCCACAGTTTCTTCAGGGTCCTTCTGTAGTTCCTTTACTATGTTAATAGCATTAGGATTAGAACCTTGATTAGTCATAAAGTCCGCATCAGCACGAGTATCGGCCTTGCGAGCTTCATCAATCAGCACGCCAGCACTTTTAGGAAGTGACTCAGCAGCCTTTTCTGCTGCAGCCTTAAGAGCCTCAGCGTTATCGTCTTTAGTTGTTTTTGTTTTATTAGTCATATTATAAACCTCTTGTTACATAGTTAAGACCAGTATCGTCTATTGATATATAATCAACAGTTTTACGAGCCGTGTTTGCTACACCCGCGTTTACAGTACCAAAGTTAATGGTGCCACCAACTGGAGGATATACAAGCGGAGCGTTGGTTACTAGTGAAGGATATACAGATATTACTGTACCTTTAAAAGCAGCCGTAGGAAGTATAACGCCGTTTGCAGCAGTGTTGTTACTAATTATAACGAACGGCTGTGCATTACCGATTGCGTAAGCTGTAGCTTGCGTAGTACCAGCAGCCGCTACTGTGAAAATATTGTTATTATCAATATTTAAATCAGGTTGCGGATTAGGGTTGTTCGGTAGTAGCGAGGTCTTATTTACTGATGTGGCAATAGCCATATTTATTCTCCTTTGTTGTTTTTAATTAGCCTAATATACGAGCAGCAAGCTGTGGATAAGTTGCTAACCAAGCATATAGTACGTCGAAACGTACAACGCGTTGGTTTGTGCTTATATCATAAGCTTCCTTCATACTGATAGAAATACCGCTCATCTTATCTTTAACAACAGTTGACATAACACCAAGATTAGAAGGCATCTTAGCCAGAGGAACCATTGCGAAAGTAACAGCGTTCTTGTCATAAACAAGAGACTGTTTAGATGTAGTATTAGAAGCACCTGAAGTAACAGTGATTGCAACGTTATCTGCAGGAGCAGATACAACGTTCTGACGAGGCGAGCCATCTGCAATGATACCATCTTCACCAAGGGTGATTGTCATGTTACCAGAGCCGTCAGCAGTAGAAAGAGCTGCAACAACGAAGTTTTTCAGAACACCAGTAGAAAGCTTAGTTTGAACGTTACGGTTAAACACACCAGCGATAGTGAACGTGTCACCAACGTTCAGGAACGAAGCAGCGCCCCAAGCATCAGTTACAAGTGTATTACCAGTTTGACCAGCACCATTTACAAGTGGAGTACCTGTGTAAGTACCAGATGTGAATGTACCAGCTACAGGCTCATCATATAGTGATGTGAAACCATAGCCAGAACCAAGGCGACCATCAGCATAAGCTTCTGTAACAACTTGAGTTGGGTTGAAGTAGTTTTTAACACCAGTTGCAAAGCTTGCGTTTTGGAAGCTATTTAGAAGACCGATACGCTTGTTACCGATACCACCACCATTTGAAGTGATTAGAGCGCCTGCAGTTGCAAGAACAGATGGGTCAGTTATTGGAGTGCCGGGAGTACCAACAGTGTTTGCAGTTTTAAGAGCAAGCTCGTTAAAGCCGTCAATCTCAACCTGAGCAGCAAGAGCTGCAGCAGCACCATCAAGAACGCCGTCAATCATACCATTTTGAACTTCATCATAAGATATTTGAAGGTCAAGCTGTGATGCAGAAACGTCCACACCTTTCATGATTAGGTTAGTTGAAACAGCAGGGATTACTACACCCTGAATGTCCATAACTTCACCAGAACGAACTGAAAGAAGAGGCGGTTTAGTAATGTTGATTATACCACCATTACGGCGCTCTGAATCTCTCAGGTCGTCTTGGAAGTCTTTGTTAGCTTCCGTAATCATCGGAAGTTTATTTTGTAGGCGGGATAGCATACGTTTAGCTATTACCGTCTGAATTGGAACTATATTAGGCATTGTTTTTCCTTAGTTAATTGTTAAATCCACTAAGGAAAAATTCCCTAGCGGCGCGTTAAAGCCTCATATTCCTTCAAAGGCATATTTTCTATTTCTTCTTGTGAATATGAATTTATTGACCTGTTACTCTTTGCACTATTTCCGGGAGGAGTAATTGGGGCCTGCGCTTTTGTTACCCTCGGCTGCTCTTCAGGTTGCTGCTGCGTACTAGCTGAACCATTGGTCTTTATCCAATCCTGAATCTGCTTCAAAGCTGCTGGAATCGCTTCCGGCCTGTACATTGACAATTGTTGTAAATCAGATGGGTATTGAACAAAGTGCTTAGCTAATTCGCCTGCTTTGCCTGTTTTAAGGATTTGTTTTTCTAAATAACCACCCTCTTCTAAAAGTCCAGCTTGGTAAAATTGACCAACCTTTTCTTCAAAATCAGGCATCTCGGCTTTAATAATAGGAAGCTCCTCATTAAAGGAAGCTTGATACTTTTGAAGCTCTGCTTGTTCAGACTGTTCAGATTTTTGTCTATCAAATTGATGCAGGTCATATTTAGCTACATCTCTCTGATATTCTAAAACATCATCATAGTCTTGAATATTAGGTTCTTTAGAATAATCCTTAACTTTTTCAGATTTTTGCTCAGACGCGGGATTGGTTTGTTTTACTCGCCCCTCTAGCTCTTTAAGTCTTTCAGCTAAAGTTGCATTCTCACGAATCAATCTTTCTTTCTCAGCCTTCCTCTGTGCAGTACGCGGATTTAGTGGCTTCTTTTCGGGTTCCTGTTTAGGTTCCTCTTGAGTTTGCCCCTCTTCCTTTGGTGTGTCGCTGCCGCTTTCCGGTTGCGCTTCCTCAGTTGAATGAACTACCTCTATTGTGTCTTTTGGTTGTGCCACTTCTTGCACGTTAGATTCAGTAGCCGCAGGAGCGGTAACTTGTTTATCTTCTAGCATATTATTATTCCTTTTGGTTAAAGTCAATTAAAAAGGATTGCACATCAGTAAAACTACTAAAGCGTCATCCTCCATTATGAAAAAATCAATCATCGCTTGTAGTTCAGATTGTCTTCTCATAATCTCTTGTTGCTCCTGAATCAGGGCAAGTAATTCTGCCTGCAATTGTTGGTCTGCCAGACCTTTACGCAGGCGTTTAATTTCCAGTTCTTCAATACGTATCTCTTGCGCGCGTAAATCTAACTCAGCCTCACGCTCTTGCTCTTTCAATGCAGCAAGCTTGCCCAATCGGCGTTCACGCTCTAATTCATGGAATGTCGGCTGGTAGTCGCCTCGTTCTAGCGGTGGGCGCCCATTATATGCGGGAATGGTAACAACAGGTGCATTAGCTACAACTATTTGGTAGCTTGACTGTTGGTATCCGCTCGGCTGAAACGCTGAAAAAGCCATCTACTGTACCGTTGTTACGCCCCGTACTAATCCCGTCTTAGGGTCTCTTATAACTTGTTTAGGAGAGTTCACCGACTGCACCAACGCCGCTGTCACCTGAGTTTGCTGGTCTAGAGATTCTTTTACACTCATCAATGTTTGCATAATCATTTGCGCGCTCTGTGCAGTTGTGCTGATTTCTTTATCTTTCAGCGCCAACTCCGCAGCACCTTGAGCAGCGGCATCATCCATATCCATCAACATAGCCTGAGCTTCATTGCGGGTTCTAGGTGCCGCCCTAGCTGGCTCTCCCTGCTCTGGTGCCTCGCCTTGCTCCCCTTGCTGCATACCCAACTGTTCAAGCTCTAACTTAGCCCATTCCAAACGGATACGCTCTTGCTCTAATGCCTGCTCGCTTGCAAACTTCTCAGCTTCAAACTGTAGCTCCATACGTTTATATTCAGCCTCTGCCGCATCTTTCTGTGCAGTAGTCTGAGCAGCCTGTGCTTTTATCTGAACATCCGCAAGCTTCGCCTGATTCTCTGTCTGTTTATCATTAGCAACCGCCTGAGCCTCTTGTAATTGTGCGCCCAACTGTTCTATGATTTGCTGTGCCTGCATTAACTGACCAGCAACAGCAGGAGGAATATCCTTCATCTGCTCATCCATACGCTCAGGGTCCCTAAGCTCAGGTGGCAGGCCCCGCTCTACAGCATCAGCGGTCTTATCGGCTTGAGGCCAATCCATATTGCGGATAATCATCGGCAGCGCTGGCAACATAGCTTGAGGTGCAGCTTGGAACAGAGCAATCTGTGATTCCCTCGCCTCTTCACGCTTAGTACTAAAGCTTGGGCCTGTCGCAACCTGAACACTGTGCTCACCTTTTGTAAGGTCATAGTTCATCGGCTTGCCAGTTTTCTCATCTTTATATTTCTGATTGATTTTAACAGTACGAGTTTTCTTATCTTCGCTCATTACCTCAATATCGCGTGAGCCATCATATATCTTCTTACGTAAATCCTCAAATATCTCGCCGCCATATAGCAACGCACGCGCGAATGCATCAGGATAGTTACTCGTACTTACATCGCCCTCTTTCTGGCGCGCGATGATAGCCTTGCCAGACTTCTCATTACTCTGCTGCCCCAACGAAGCAGGATATATACCCGACGTGCCATAGAAATTCTGCTCGGCCATCTGTATAAGCGCCACCGCACTACCCAAATCAGCACCGTTCTGAGTTCTCTGCGGAGCGGCAATCTGCTGACCATTCTCATCAACAGCATTGTAAGGAAGATACGCATAGTTCTTTGCATTAGCTTCATCATAATATTTCTCAAACCCTTTGAACGCCCTGTAATCCCCCATGAACGGAGCAATCGGCGCACTTTCAGCCAATTCAATCGCAGTATTGGTTGCATAGTTGAATAAAACTTGAGTACTTATCATATCCTCATACAGCCCTGTGTAATATGTTTTTCCATCAACAATGTTCTTATTGCCTTCAACAAAACAGAACGGGATATGCTTGCCTTCCCATTTGCGCTCTTCAAGTTTATCCAGTGCCGTACATTTGTAATACATAACTTTAGGCTTACGAACTTCACGGGAGTCGTAGTTATTCATGTCATCGGGTTTCTTCTTACCCTCAGAAGGCTCCCAAAGCTTGCCCGTTTTCTTATTTCTATAGAGCGTTTTCTTATCATGCTCGATTCTCCAGTAATGGCCCACACGGACTAGGTCTTTACCCATGCTTGCCCAGCTTGGGGAAGTATCGCCTATGCTCGACAGGTCATTGCTTGTATAATCCATATCGTGAGCATCATTGAACTCAGTACGAGGCATGTCCTCAACCTCTATCAGATACCTGCGGTCAGACCTGTCCTGCTCTTTAGTTGTCGGGTCGTCATATATCTGGAATGTGTTTGGTATCTGGCGTATCAGGATATTCTGGTCAAAGCCCTCGTCATTCTCATACGCAGTACCGAATGCGAAATAACCCCAGCCTATATTAATCTGGCTTGCAATTGCCATCTTGTATGCGGTCTGCGCGCTACCATTAGCCTGAATCTCGCGTATCTTATCCTCTAATATCTCAGCCTTCTCGTTGTTAGTATCGCCCTTAGGTATGAACTTAATCTGCGGCATATTCTGCCACATGTCGTTTATGACCTGACGCCCGAACTTAGGTAACTGGTTAAAACTGTACGTTGCCCTGCTTCCACGAGCCTTGACCTGTGCCGCATCCCATTGGTCAGCGCCCGGTCGTATGAAATCAAGGATGAACAAAGCACGAGTTCGGTTATCAGCTTCCGCATCTGCTGACAGCTTGAAGTCACGCAGCATATCATTCACAACTTTGCTTTTACCGAAACTGCCCGTGTCTTTCTCTGCCATGCTTTAGCCCCTACGTTGATATGAATTTGAACTGTAAAATCCGGGAGGAACTATTTTATTATCAATTACCTTCCGTGTAGCCTGCCTTACCGCGTATGTTCTAAACCCATCTGCACCATGCGATGCCTCATCATGTTGCGGGTCATTCATCCACATACTATTAATTCTATCCCATTTTTTCTTGTAATTGTCCAGTCTTTTAATTAATAGCGCACATTTACTCTCATCGAACCAACATTGTGTTAACATAGGTTTGCAGTAATTCATTATATCATCATGCACACTTTTGGTGACTGGTATTATCTCAATAGGATTTATACCCGCACGCTCTGCCATTGTCTTGCTTGTTACTATCTCGGTCTGAGTTACCTGCTTGAATTTACCATCATGCGGCCACCAATGCTTGCGGTAGTTATACCCCTTTTCCTTTAACAATATCGCGTACTGGTCCCAAGTCAGGTTTGTCCTTTCTTCATAATCAATGAAGCACTTCTTGTTCTCTATCTCTTGCGAAAACAAAATAGAAGACTGGTCACGTGTCTTGCCTATATCCCAGTCAGTATCTACTGGATAAGCTTTGTTATATGGCACATAGGTTATATGCCCAGCCTGTCTAAGCTCAGCCATCTCCCTTGTGTAGTATGCGCCCTCTAGGCTACCCTCGAACGCTTCCTCTGGGCTACTAGGGAACTCGCGCTTCATATCCTCGCCCATCGTGCGCTCTTTAACTGCATACCACGCTTTTTGCGCTTGGCTCAAGTGAGGGAAGTTCTTTAGGTATGTCTCAACACCAACGTTGATTACAGTACGCTCAGTCTCCTCTTCTGTCAGTTTATACTCAGGGTTATCGAACCATGCAAAGAAATGGAAGCGTGGCTCTAATCGCCCTAGCTCCTTGCCTTGGTTCTGTAGATTACGCGCCTGTTCAGCTAGGTCAAAGAACTCACCCGCCTTACCCTCTGCCGTACTCTCTACGATTATCTGCTGCCCTGCCTCAACCGTATTCAATGCACCAGTCTTTATCTCACGCGCCTTCTCAGGATATTTAGCAGATACCTTACCATATTCCGATACCAATAGTTTCTGATAAGTCCCAGAACGAAGAGACGTACCAACGGTGAATGAAGAGCCGTTATTAAACGTGAGCTTCTTCGCACTGTCTTGCATCGCTGTGCGTTCTTTGCGTAGCCAGTCTGGGAGGTTGTCATAAGCAAACTTAACTTTGTTGGTGAATAATTCTTCCGCATCTTCCTTAGTGTGAGCTATAACGCCTGCGCTATGATTTGAATTGAATAGACATGCATCAAGGAAGTATATAAGTGAGAATGTAGTGAACCCTAACTGGCGCGCTTTAAGTATTACGTTGAAGTACCACAAATCTTCCATGAGCTTGCGTTGCGCCCAATTGGGTTTGAATATAACCTTGCGCCCTGTTTTATCTTTGATGTAATATAGGTTGCTTAATCGCCAGTCCCTATCACCAAGTTTATTCTTCAGAGCTTGGAAGTCCTGTTGATTTTCCATCTATTTCACTTAATATTGCACTGATACCGATAGTGCCGCTGTGTGTAACTTTAGTCTCACTCTTCTCATTATAGCCATGAAACGTTGCGAGGTGTTTGGCTTTGATGGAATCCGACAGGCGCGCCTCTAACACTTTCACATGCAATGCATCTAATATTTTGTTAACACGGGCGCTGTATTTCTTATCCGCCCCCCACTCAAGCACATCCTTTGCACTATAAGATTGATGCATAGTTAAATGCGCCAACGTATATGCATCTTTATAATCACCCTCTGGTGTTTTAAGGCGTTGGTACAAACGCATCAACTCTTTGGCTTTATCCAGTGGCGTATCTTCGTGTGTGCTTAGGAAATCATCCCAGCTCTTTATATCTTCTGACACCCGAACACCCCGCGCTCTGAGTTAATAAAATATTCTAGGCCTGAAGCTTTAGCCGCCGCCCCGTTTGTGAAGAAGTCTTTAACAAAATATGAGCCATCATAAAGAGTGGTAATTGTTAACCCCAAATGTATCGGCCCCATCGTTTCTTTATCGTAATCTAATATTTGCATATATTAAACTTATAACACGCATGATGGTAATTAGCAAGCTCAACGCAGTTATGCATTATTGCAAATGTTTCACGACAGATAAACACAACAATAAAATTAACCAATTCTTAATTTAATCCACATAAATAATTTGTTAATAAACATAATGTAGGTAACTTGCATAAATTAAATAAAGGGTAGAACTATTTAGAAGTATATTAGAACTATTTAGAACTATTCTATCTCTCTATCATTGATATATATACATAATATATAATAATTCTAATAGTTCGAGGGGTATGTCTAAGGGACTTTTTACCCCCCCTCCGAACTATTGATTAGAACTATTGTCTAAGCGCCGCCTTGCAAGCCGAACCTGAGTTCTTATCGAACTATTGTAAAGTTCGAACTATTGTCAAAAAGGGGGTATAAAATGGATTATTTAAATTATTTAATTTATTTAGTTGACAACCCCGAACCCATAGTATATTATCTAAATATCAGAGACACCTTAGGGTATAAAACGACTCCTGATACAGACTAAAGAAGGAAACAACAAATAAGGGTTAGGATATGATAACACTATATACAACAGAACAACAAACTAGAATCAAACAGTCTTATGTTGAAACTTTGGATTTAATAGAGAAGGCTCCAACATTTACTAAAATGGGTGAATCCGAAAAGGCTGAATATATGGCATTCCTGCAATCACATAAACTTAAGCTTGAATCAATGATAAATTTAACAAAAACAAAGTGAGTATATGACCATCAGAACCGAAAAATATAAGTTAGAAAAATACGCCGACCATATTGCAAGAAGATATGCCGAAGAAATAATCGGAGATAGCAATATAAAGATAATAAAACCTTCAGCATCAGATGAGTTAGAGTATCTATTATTTGATTTTATTATGAGAAATGTAAAGGAACTAACATGACCAAAAAAACCCACTGCAACCTAAACGCCAGCATACAACAAGACACAATGGAGCGCCTTGAAGAGTATATGACATGGGAGAACCGCACAAAGAGTAATGCGGTTGATACTTTGTTGCGGGTGGCGTTAAATGCGGCTACGAAAACAACAACAACAAAAAAATAGGTAGATGAGATGAAACAACCCATATTAGATATGTTTAATAAAGCCATACATTTTGTTGTTGCGAATAACAAGCCTTGCAATGTGCTTTATGTAACTAAATTCGGCAATTTCAAGGTTACAATAGAAAAGAGTAAGGAGAAAGAGGAGAAAGAGCCATATATATTCTTTGATGAAACAGTAGAGTTTACTCAGGATATGTGGAGTTATTTACAAGATAATCCAGTAAAAGGAACTTATGAAGCAAAAATTAAATAGAGATGAATTGAAGGATATACTAGAGCAAATATTTGCATACGACAAAGCCTTTCCGGGAATGGGAGTTCAAGTAATGCTTGATAGCTTAATGGGTAACAAACTCGGAATATGCGTTGATGGTAAGATGATTGATATAAATAAAAGTTCTGAATACGATATTTGCATAAAAGACTACAAACCAACCCCCAACCAATAATACAGGAGAATGATGATGTCAGAAGATAAAGATTTAATATGGGTTCCAAAGAAGATTGCAGATGAATATAAAGCTGCCGAATCTGATGAAACCAAAGAGAAAATAATAAAGCGCATTCTGGATAAACAGAAGATTGATATTGAGTCAGAGTTTGACCGCTTAAATGAAGTTGAGTTGCAATTCAAAGCTATTTGCATCACTCACAAGAACACACTCGAAAAGGTATATAAAGAGCAATATGACATGCTTTATAAGCTTTGGGAAGAAACTGGCGATGTTTATTCAGAGGTATCCAATAAGAACAAAGAGCTTAAACAAAGCGCTGAAAAAACAAATGATGTTGTAAAGAGCATTAAGGATAACATAGATAATATAAACAAGGTTTTAAACTTCGATGTATATGCAATAGAAAGGTTTGTTGCGTTGATAGACAAGCTAAATATGGCGGATGCGAAGACAAAAGAAATGTTGCAGTTTTTAATGACTTCTTTTGCAAAAACAAACCAATAATCAGGGAGAGGGTGAGATGGATATAAAACAATTATCTAACTTTATGCAGAATTACTATAACACGCATAAACACTCAAGGGAGCCAATGAACTTATTTAAAGAGCCACAAACTCCAGAGGAAGTGAGGAAAAATTGGGATAGCTTTGCTGAGGCAGTAATAACTTTTTATAAAAATGCAGAGATACCCGCTCATATAGAGAATGAATTTAAAGAACAGATAAATGGCTATGCATCAGGTAACTATCAGTGCAAGTGCCATAAGTGTACTAATGTGTTCTATGGCGATAAGAGGGCAATAACTTGTAGGTTTTGTGCCGCTCAACCAACCCATACTTTTGAGAGCATAAAGAAAAAAATATCTAAAATGTTAAAAACAAAAACAACCCCCCAATGAGATGAGCGAGCGGTTTGAGCATTATTAAGAGGCTTACTCGCTACTGTAAATTAAGAATAGCATAAAAAGGTTTATATGAAAACAACGAAATGGGATTTGATAGGAAGAATATTGGGTAATGACGGCTGCATGACCTATGAGGATTATTTAAGGGAGTTATGCCAAAAGGGCCTTGCTAAAGATGTTCCGCCAATAACCGCTTTGCAATGGGATGCCCTAATATGTCATACTACCAATCACAAGCTAATGTATTCAAGTTATACCACTAAACACTACGAGACAATAGCTAGAAAGACTTTAAAAACCAACAACACAACCAATTAGGAGGGGAATGTGGTGTATAGGACGGGATATAACGACTGCCTAAATAACTTTTTGGCACTACTGCAAACTTATGACTCTTCTTTGTTTAGCAATGCAGAGAAGTTACGAGGCAAAATATATAAAGATGTATTTGATATGAGGGCCAAGAATGAACCGGAGATTTCTGAAGCAACAGATAAGTTGTCTAAAATAGAATTTTATGCAGTAGCAAATGGCGGATTAAGTGCTGAAACTATTATTAATATAATAAAAGGAAATTTATGAACGATAAACTATTATTCTTACTAATTGCATTCCAAGTGAAGCACTTACTATGCGATTACTTTTTTCAATATCCTAGGCACTTTCTAGTCAAAGGCACCTATGGCAAATGGGGCGGAATAGAACACGCCTTAATTCATACAATTCCAACTGGCTTGCTATTGCTTAACCCATTAGCCGGCCTGATAGACTTCATCGTTCATTATCATGTTGATTGGGCAAAGATGAAATTGGGAGCTGTAAAGGGCTGGAAACCAGATAACAATAAATTCTGGTGGGCGTTAGGAGTTGACCAGTTTGCTCATCATATAACTTACATTTTATTAATTTGGTATTTTATTTAAAGGACACAAAATGAAAACAGATATTAAACATACGCCTTTGCTTCCGTGTCCGTTTTGTGGGAGCGCCGCTACTTTTGGAAACTTTATTATAAATATGGTTACTTGTATAGATGACGAATGTCCTGCATCTTTAGTTCTAGCTACACCTGAAAAATGGAACACCAGAGCAAGCTTCAACGAAAGAGATGAGCTGGTTTCATTCCTGAAACTATTTGAATCAGGACAGCCATTTCAACCCGTAGAATGGCGCAAAAAGGCATTAGAACTTCTCACCAAAATATCAATG
>Ga0247815_10000302_pt1 | contig 39382 bp, 36 predicted proteins | sample UWRJL194509B1_FD_181014 | JGI IMG/M metagenome (GOLD analysis project Ga0247815, IMG submission 181014) | Plant litter microbial communities from Arlington Agricultural Research Station in Wisconsin, United States - UWRJ-L194-509B-1 | ecosystem: Environmental > Terrestrial > Plant litter >...
AGCATAAACCTGGCTGTTCTCCTCATAAACCAGAAAGTTGGTATAACTGTATTGGTTGTCTTTTTCTAAAAAGAAATGTTCAAATAATGAATTAGTAGTGGCAGCGTCTTTACTGTTACTAAATTTGGCAGCTAGGTCGCCCATTGCCAGAATCAGTAGAGGTACTACCTTGCTCACATCAGCAGGTTTGGCTTTACGTATCATATTGTTTTCTATAAGCAGAAGGGCTTATTCCTCTGTACTTTTTAAAAGTTCTGTTCAGGTGACTTTCGTCGGTGAAATTAAGCTCGTCTGCAATTTCATTAATCCGCATATCGCTGTGGAGTAGCCTAGTCTAAATTAATCGCACCTTATAATTTGCTATATATTGTTGGAGTGTTTCCCCCGACTGGTTTTAAAGTACCTACCCAAATAACTAAGTGATAATCCAAAGCGCCTGCTAAGATGTGCTGATCTAAGTAATTTGGGTTCAAATATTTTTTCCTTTATAATGAAGAATCCCTAAGACAGGCTCTCCAGTGTTTTCCTGTAGGTATAGATTCTCTTTTTCCATGGTATAAATATACTGATTTAATGAAATGTTGTACAGTAAGCAAAGTCCAAAACTGTATAATTTTACTTTCCTAATCGTATATAAATAAAAATATTAATCATTGGTGCCAACGGAAACATCGGCAAATTTATTGCTACAAAACTTGCTGAGAAACATGAAATTATTACGGCTGGCAGAACCAGCGGAGATTTAAAAGTAGACCTTTCAATTGCTTCTTCAATTTAAGCCCTTTTTGAAAAAGCAACGAAGGTTGATGCCTGTATTGTGTTGCGGAAGAAAGTTATGCCGGTAGATTATTTTCGATGACTACTGAAGATTTAAACTTAGGCGTCAGTAGTAAATTTGTGGGGTAAAAAATCCTTGTATTGCTTGGCCATGTATACTTAAACGATGGCGGCAGCAGTACCCTGATATCTGGTAAAATGGGCGATCAACCATCTGCTCATTTAGCCGGCAAGGCAATGATTAATGGCGGAATCAACAGCTTCGTTATCGCTGCATCACTGGAAATGCCAACGCAAATAAGAATAAATGCAATTAGCCCAGGTAAAGTAGCAGACATACCTGATGAAGATCTGAACGACACATACCTGACAACCATAGAAGGTGATAATCCTACAAATTTTTTATATATCAGGATAAGCGGTCTGCAAAATGCAAAAAGGCATGATTCATGTATATAGATAAATTTTCAAAGCATCTAATAATCTTCATCAATATAACGCGATCTTATCAATGGATACTTTTACTACTATTGCCATTCTCTTCACCATCAGCTCCCTTATCGCATACATCAACAATCGTTACGTTAAACTTCCCGGAACCATCGGTATCATGGTGATCTCAATTGTAATCTCGTTGCTAATTCTGATTTCCGGTAAAATTTATCCTGATGCTTATGACTTCATTAAAGAACTAACCTCAAGCGTAGATTTTACAAGGACTTTACTGGATGTAATGCTTGCCTTCCTTCTTTTTGCCAGTGCACTTCATTTTGACTTTGAAAAACTGAAGGCGCAAAAACTTCCTGTTTTAATTCTAAGTACGGTAGGCGTAATCGGCTCTACCACCATATTTGGCTTTCTGTTTTTCTGGACGTTACCGCTATTCGGAATTGATGTCCCCTTATTATACTGTTTACTTTTTGGTGCGCTCATTTCTCCCACAGATCCGGTTGCTGTGCTTTCAGTTTTGAAAAAGTCAAGAATCCCGGCATCTCTCGAAACTATAATCGGAGGTGAATCGCTTTTTAATGATGGGGTGGGTATCCTTCTCTTTGTTACACTGCGTGAACTCACTGAAGATACCAGTGCGGCCTTCACCTGGTCACATACGGCGATGTTATTTGCTCAGGAGGTATTTGGAGGGGTAATCCTTGGCGTGGCTTTCGCTTTAGTCTGCATGTACCTCATCAGAAGAATAACTGAACTGCAAACCATTCTGATGATCACTATTTCTATGGTTATGGGGATTTCTGTTGTAGGCGGGCTGTTACATGTTTCAATTCCACTTGCAGCTGTTACCGCCGGTTTGATGCTCAGCAATGTTAAGTTAGGCAAAACGGAGGACTCGAGGCCGCTCAACGAGTTATTGGACAAAATATGGGGCCTGATCGATGATCTTTTAAACACCATACTTTTTGTGATGATTGGTTTACAGGTAGCGATCATACATTTTTACAGTGCCTACTGGATGATTAGTGTATGTGCAATTGTATTTGTACTGATTGCACGCGCCTTTAGTATCACTGTACCTGCAATTTTATTGGGCCGTAAGCTCGCACTGCCTTATAACCGGATCGCCATTGTAATCTGGGCCGGGTTGAGGGGAGGAATTTCTGTCGCGCTGGCCTTGTCACTTCCATTTTCAGAATTTAAGCCCATGATTGTGTCCGTGAGTTATATCATTGTGGTATTCTCGATCATTGTGCAAGGTTTGACACTAAACAAGGTCGTGGATAAGTTAGTGGATTAACAACGTGCCAGATTCCAGACTAATTAAAGGTCAATAAATAGTAAGGACGTTTGTCACGAAATTGTCTTATTTATAATCAATCAAAAGAAGGGTGTGGATAACTCCAATTCTTGTTATTATGTTTGCGATTTAAAATCATTCTTAATAACATGGAAAAAATCTACAAATGTTGTTTTCTCGCTATAATATGTACACTGTTTAGTGTAATGTCTTTCGCGCAGAATAAAACAGGGAATATTACAGGAACTGTTCGGACCTCGGACGGGGTATCTGCAGAAGCAGTTGAAGTTTCAATAAAGGGCGTAGCAAATACGACTGCAGACCGTAAAGGGAACTATACCCTGAAAAATGTTCCTGCCGGTTCTTACACAGTAACCGCCAGGTTGGTAGGTTTAAAGGCCATTTCATCGGAGGTGACAGTTAGTGCTGGAAATACCTCAACACTTGATTTGATACTGCAAGCTTCCAATCAGCAACTACAGGAAGTGGTAATCAGCCAGGGAAAAACAAACAAGTACTTTTCAAAAGAAAGTGACTTTGTTTCTAAAATGCCCTTGAAAAACATTGAAAATCCGCAGGTGTATGCCGTAATTCCTAAAGAATTGCTGGCAGATCAATTGGTAACCAATTTTGATGACGCTTTAAAAAACGCTCCTGGTCTTGATAAGTTATGGTCGGCTTCAGGCAGAGGAGGCGACGGCGCAGGATACTTCACCTTAAGAGGATTTGCGGTTCAGCCGACGTTGGTTAACGGCTTGCCTGGTTTGACTAATGGAAGTCTTGATATTTCAAATGTTGAGCGTATAGAGGTGCTTAAAGGGCCTTCAGGTACCCTATTTGGAAGTAGCTTGATTTCGTATGGAGGTTTAATTAACACCGTGACCAAACAACCTTTTGACCGCACCGCAGTTGAAACTAACTACACTGCAGGAAGTTACGGCCTGAACCGTATTGCAGTTGATGTAAATACGCCATTGGATGCAGACCACAAAGTATTGTTCAGAATGAACGCTGCTTATCATGATGAGAGCAGTTTTCAGGATGCAGGATTTAAAAAGACCAGGTTTTTTGCACCTTCTTTGTCTTACCAGTTGAATGACAGGGTTTCCTTCTTGTTCAGTGCGCAATTTTTAGCATCGGAAGGTACTAATCCAACAATGCTGTTCTTCAACAGAAGTTTTCCTTTGAAGTCGACTAACCTGGATGCCTTAGGCTATAATAATAGGAAATCCTACACTACAAACGACCTGAGCATGAAAAATCCGGTAACCACAGTTCAGGCACAAATGAACTATAAGTTCTCTGATCAATGGCGCTCACAAACAATAGTTTCCCGTGGTATCACCAAATCGGACGGATATTACAGCTATTTGTTCGAAGGTGTAGCAACGGCAACGGGTCCGGGTGGCACGCTTGTAGGCGTTTCTGGTAACGGGATATTTAGCCGTTATATTACTGATCAGAATTCAACGACTGAAACCACTGATATTCAGCATAATTTCATTGGCGACTTCAACATCGGCGGCATGCGTAACCGGGTAGTTGCAGGCCTTGATTATTTTAATGGAACTTCCATCAATAACAGTTCTAATTATGCACTGGTTGGATCAGTTAATCCATTGGTTGAACCAGCTTTTCCGGAGAATATCACCAAACAAAGAGTTGATACAGCTATAGCTGCTGCAGGTTACGGCGGAAGTACAAGGACAACCCAACAAGTTTACAGTGCTTATGTCTCAGACGTATTTAATGTGACACCAGCCCTTTCGTTAATGGCCAGCTTGCGTGTTGACCGTTTTCAAACCGGTGGGTTAAGTACCCCAAATGCATCTAAATATGGCCAGACAGCCTTGTCTCCTAAATTTGGCGTTGTTTATCAGTTGGTTAAAGACCAGTTATCTGTATTCGGTAACTACATGAACGGATTTACAAATGTAGCCCCTTCAAACCAGCAGGTTAATGGTGCCAACGTGGTGGTGACTTTTGATCCAGAGCACGCTAACCAATTTGAGGGGGGTATTAAGACCGACCTGTTTGACGGTAAACTATCAGGCTCATTAAGTTATTATGATATTAAGGTTTCCAACATTGTACTAAGTACCGGTCCTAATACTTCTGCACAGGGTGGAGATCAATATAGTAAGGGTGTCGAAGCGCAGATTATTGCCAATCCGGTTGAAGGATTAAACATCATTGCAGGCTATTCTAAAAATAAAAGTAAACTAACAAATGCGCTTCCAAACGTGGAGGGACGAAGGCCGCTTGGTGCTGGACCAGAGGACCTTGCCAACTTATGGATTAGTTATAAAATAACAACAGGTTCTGTAAAAGGATTAGGATTTGGATTCGGCGGAAATTATTATGGTAAAAACATTATCGTGAATGATGCTACAGTTGGCCAGTTCATTTTACCTTCATACACTATTCTTAGTGCTTCTGCTTCTTATGGTTCAGGTCCATTCACATTTGGATTAAAGTTCAATAACCTCACAGATAAAGAATACTATAAAGGTTGGACTACATTGGAACCAATGCAACCACGTACTTTTGCAGGTAGCGTGACTTACAGGTTCTAAACAAAATTACATACTATGCGAAAGGGCTGTATCATCTAATGTGGTACAGCCTTTTTGTTGACAGAATTGAATACCTTTGCTTCGCTAAAACCAGCTTATGAATATTTCTGATCTTATTATAAACGATAAAGAAAAGGTATCGCTAAATGACTTGTTCCTGGATAATGTCAATAGGGAACAGATGATGCAATTGATCAGGGAACACAATTATATCGAGGAACTTCGGCAATATGACTTGCCTGTAAATAATAAGATGTTGCTCTTCGGAAGCTCGGGATGTGGTAAAACTACTGCTGCTAAAGCAATCGCAGCTGCCCTTGGTAAAGATCTGTTAATTCTTAATCTTAGTAATGTAATCTGCTCCCGGATAGGCGAAACGGCACAGAATATCAAAATGGTTTTTGACAAAGCCGCCAGAGAAAACGCTGTTCTTTTCCTGGATGAATTTGACCAGATAGGCAAGGCGAGGAGTGTTGATGATAAAGATGTGGGGGAGATGCGCCGACTTGTCAATACAATGATCCAGCTGATTGATTATTACCCTCAAAAGGCGCTGCTCATTTGTGCTACCAACCATGAGTCTTTCATTGACCCTGCACTTTTACGACGTTTTCAGCTCAGGATAGGTTTTAACATGCCAGCACCAGCTGTTCTGGATGCCTACTACGATAAACTATTGCTGCGCTTTCCAGAAAATATGCAGAAAATCTTGCGTAAATACAATATCTCATTTGCAGAAGCAAAAGACCACGCTTTTACAGCCGTTAAAAACACACTTATCAATGAAATAGAGGCCCGTATCATTCCTGTCGAAGGATAATTACGGTGCCCAAACCGCTAATAACAAAAGGCCACTCCAAATTGGAAAAGCCTATTCTTATTTAATTAAAATCATTTTCAGGTTCGGCGAAGACCAGCAAATGCTGCATAATTTAGATGCCGGCAAGCTAGATCTAATATTGACCACACAGAAAGGGCAGCAGGCAACGCTCGAAGGATCTATAAAACTTGTCTGGGAAGGATCTTCTTATATGGAAAACTCCATATATTCTGGAAAAGCAATCAAACGATTTATTCAAAAGCAATCGTACAGATGGAGGAAATCTTAGCCAGAACTGGAAAACTTTCATTTCAGGGAAATAACATCATGTTGACCTTTTAATTAATCAGCTAAACCTTTACACGTCAAGCACCTAATGCTACCTATTATTAGGCTGATATATCCTACTAGTTTAGTTATTTCCTTTTATACCCAAATTCATGGAACTTCATATGTAGCTAACAAACGCCTGTTCATCAGGTTAAATATCAACTCATTAATCTAATTCTTATGATCAAGCTAACGGTAAATAAACAGATGTACCAGCTCGACGTGGATCCTCAAATGCCAATGTTATGGGTGCTAAGGGATGTATTGGGACTTACGGGTACAAAATTCGGTTGTGCGGTGGCACAATGTGGTGCCTGTACCATACACCTTAACGGCGAAGCAGTCAGATCTTGTGTAACGCGGGCTGAAAGGGCTAATGGACAGCACATTACCACTATTGAAGGACTCTCAAAAGATAGTTCGCATCCCTTGCAAAAAGCATGGCTGGAATTTGATGTCCCGCAGTGTGGTTATTGCCAGTCAGGACAAATCATGACGGCCGCTGTACTGCTTAGGGAGATTCCAGACCCTACTGATGCCGATATAGATGATGCCATGTCTGGTAACCTGTGTCGCTGCGGCACCTACCAGCGTATTAAAAAGGCTATTCACCGGGCTGCTGGCTTGCAGAAGGAAGGAGTTGGCCATGAATAACCTGACTACAGACCGCCGTTCCTTCCTAAAATCCGGTGCAATATTGGGAGGTGGATTGCTGATTTCTTTTGTAATTCCGCCAAAGCTGCGGGGATTGCTTGCTTCAGATACCGAAAGTGCTGCAGTGCTGGTCCCAAATGCTTTTTTGAAAGTAAATGCCGACAATACGATAAATATATTCCTTGCACACTCTGAGATGGGACAGGGTATTTGGACGTCCTTAAGTATGCTTATTGCTGACGAACTTGATGCAAACCTGAAGGATATTAGAGTGGAACATGCGCCGGCAGCACCTGAATATAAACATACAATTGTTGACTTCCAGATCACAGGTGCATCCACCACCACATATTCTGAATTTGACCGCTACAGATATGCTGGTGCAACGGCCAGGTGGCTTCTTGTAGCGGCCGCCGCGAAGAAAATGGGTGTAGGGTTTAGTGATTGCCGCACCGAGAATGGATTTGTAATCGCCGGAGGTAAACGGATTCCCTACGGTGAACTGGTTGGGCCAGCAGCAAAACTTACCCCACCAGCTAAAATCGCGTTAAAAAAACCTGAAGAATGGAAGTATATTGGACATAACATCAGGCGACTCGATGGCTTGCCGAAAGTAAATGGCACTGCTGTATTTGGTATAGATGTTAAAGGGGATGACCTTTTGATAGCCACGGTTGTGCATTCTCAAGTGATTGGCAGTAAAATTGACTCGTACGATGATAGCGAGGCCAAAAAAGTTCCCGGTATAGTTGCTGTGTTACAGGTACCAACAGGAATAGCAGTCCTTGCAAGGGATTACTATACAGCAAACAAAGCTAAAAAACTACTTAAAATCAATTGGAGCAAAAGCGACTATGAAACGTTTAGCTCGCAGGACTTAACTGAATCGTCTAAACTTCTGGTTGAGGCAGACGGAATGCCTGCGGTAAAAAAGGGAAATGTTGATCTGGCCGGTTTTAAAGCATGGAAAACAGTGGAATCAACCTATACATTTCCTTACCTTACACATGTACCGATGGAACCTCTAAATGCCACGGTGAAAATTAGTTCGGATAAAAAAAGCTGTGAAATATGGACAGGCACCCAGCTCCCTGGGAATGAACAGGCTGTCGCGGCTAAAATACTCGGAATCTCACCCGGGCAGGTAAAAATACATACAACATTCCTTGGTGGTGGATTTGGGCGGAGGGTAAACCCTCAGTCAGACTGGGTAACGGAAGCCGTTGAAATTGCTAAAGCAAGTGGCAGGTTTATTAAAATGATATGGGCACGGGAAGATGATATCAAAGGACAGTATTACCGCCCACAATATGTCCATAAAGTTAAGGTGGCCTTAAATGAAAAGGGATTGCCCGAGGTGTGGCACCATAATCTGGCAGGACAGGCTATATACCAGGAGCACGGTTGGGTATTTAATGTAAAGAATGGCATCGACCAGTCGAGCGTCGAAGGTATGGCAGATTCGCAATACCTGGATGCGATACCGAATGTGTTTATGGGCGTCCACACAACCAAATCGCCAGTTTCCGTTTTATGGCTGCGTTCGGTGGGTCATACCCATACTGCATTTGTCATGGAGACAATGATTGATCAGCTCGCTCAGGTGGCGGGAAAAGATGCCGTAGAATACCGCAGGCTTTTGCTTAGCGAATCGCCCAGAAGTTTAGCTGTCCTCAACCTGGCTGCAGAAAAATCAGGTTGGGGGAAGCCGTTGCCCGAGGGACATTACCAGGGAGTAGCTGTCCAGGCCTCTTTTAAAAGTTATGTAGCGCAAGTTGTGGAAGTCAGCCTTGATCAGGCAAACAACATTATTGTACATAAAGTAACATGTGCCATAGATTGTGGACTCAACGTAAATCCTGAAAACATTAAATCACAAATGGAAAGCGGAATTGTGTTTGGGCTAAGCATGGCAAAATATGGGGAAGTGACGATCACCAGGGGAAGGGTGGATCAAAATAATTTCTACGATTATAAGATTGTCCGGATGAATGAAACCCCTGTAATGGACGTTTATCTCGTGCCCTATACCGGGCAGGAAATGGGCGGTGTGGGAGAAACCGCCGTTCCGCCATTGGCTCCTGCGCTTGCTAATGCACTTTTTAAGGCTACCGGCAGGCGCTTTCATAGTCTTCCATTAATGAACCAATTCATAAACACCACTAAATCTTAAAGTTATGGAACTTTTTGTAAATGGTAATAAGGCATTTAATCGAGACAAAATCCTGATACCTGTGGTACTGCTACTTGCCGTTCTTAGTTTGGGAACCTTATCCTCGACGGAATATGCCACGTTTGAGTCCACAAAAGCAGCGGTGGCTGAAGGTGCTAAAAATGATAGCATTATCTCTGCCAAAGCATTTTAGTTGCTTATACGGTACTGATGAATCCGGCATGTATGAACTGTCATCCAAAAGGTGACGTTCCACTGCAAGGCGCAGACAGCCGCCTGCACACGATGGGAGTGAAGCGGGGTATGGATGGCAAGGGGGTAACCGGACTGAAATGTGCCAACTGCCATCAGGCCACCAACCTACCTGGTTTGCATATGCCTCCTGGCAATCCAAATTGGCACTTGCCGCCCGCTGATATGAAGATGGTGTTTGAGGGCAAATCGCCACGGGAACTTGCCAAACAATTACTTAATCCAAAACTGAATGGTGGAAAAACCAAAGCCGACCTGATAAAACACGCTGCTGAAGACCAGTTAGTTTTCGGAAGCTGGGACCATGGAGAAGGTAAAAGTGTTCCACCAGTCAGCCATGCCGAGTGGGTCAATCAATTTAAACTTTGGATAGAGAAGGGGGCTTATTTACCTCCTGAATAGTGTGTTTACAGATGATTCAGTATTGTTAACGAAAAACACCTCACTGTTAACTTATGTTAACTGTATCTATTTCAGTTTGTTTGGCCAGATCTTCTGTTGATATCAGCCCCATCACTGATTTTAGGGAGTTAAATGATTTTGTTATTTACCCTTCGGGCTCCGTCTTAATGAACCGGAGACGCTTTTATAGAAGAGATGTATGACGTCCTTTTTTAGATATAATGTACAACCTAAAGGAGTATTAGGGAGTTTTAGCAGTTTAAGTATTTGTTTATTCATCGCGCCAAAATGGTAGAGGCGAAGTATTTGCTTGTCAATTTGTTCAGTTAACACTTGCAGGGTCAAATTTCCCATTTTCATCGTCAGCAGCGCATATTTTTGCAATCATTAATTTATAATTTGAAATATTTATCATGAAAAAACTACTATTTGTATTGGTACTGGCAAGCATTTACGCCTGTAAAGGAACCAATAAACAAGACCGTGAACAGGAGATGCCTAAAGAGACGGTTATCAAGATGGGTGGCAGCAAAATGATAACACTGGAAAACGGACACCGCGTGTGGACTAAAAAAATAGGTGATGGAAAAATAAAGGTACTACTACTTCATGGTGGCCCAGCCATTCCTCACGATTACATGGAGTGCTTTGAGGACTTTCTTCCTAAAGAAGGCATGGAGATTTACTATTATGACCAGCTTGGATGCGGAAATTCAGATATACCTGCAGACACTTCCCTTTACAACACTGCCCGCTATGTGCAGGAGGTTGAACAAGTAAGGAAAGGCCTGGGATTGGACAATTTTTATATTGTGGGGCATTCATGGGGTGCAATGTTAGCCATGGAATACCTGGCTAAATATCAAAATCATGTCAAGGGGGCAGTGTTCTCAAATATGACTGCGGGAATGAAGGATTATGTTAGTTATATCAACCAATTGAAACAAACTATATTTTCAGCACGGGAACGATCTGTGTTTGATTCCCTTGACAGGATTGGCAAATATGATTCACCACAATATACCGACCTGTTAATGAATAAACTGTATACCAGGGTGCTTTGTCAAATGCCAGTGGAGAAATGGCCTGAACCAATGATGCGTGCTTTAAGGAAAGCAAACCATGCAGTTTACATTCAAATGCAGGGAGTTGACGAATTCCACGTTACAGGCAATTTTAAAAACTGGGAGTATTGGGACATGCTTCCTAAAATCTCCATTCCTGTATTGGTATTGGGGGGAATGGATGATGAGATGAACCCTGAAAGTATAAAGAGGGAAGGGGCATTATTGCCATACAGCCGCACCTATCTCTGTCCAGCTGGCAGTCACATGGCCATGTATGATGATCAGCAAAATTATTTTACAAGTTTAGTCACCTTTTTAAAGGATGTTGATGCAGGCACCTTTAAAGCAGATGCTAAATGATAAACGCATAAACGTTCAAAAACAAATTTCTTTATTTTAAACTATGAGACTAAAATTGATTTTGGTACTGGCCCTAACAGGCTTTACGTACTGCCCAAGCATGGCAGCTGATTTTCCACATACTTTTACAGATAGCGTTCCTATACTTAACCGTGTTGCGCCCGAATTCAGCTTAAAAGATATCCAGGGAAATACGGTATCGTTATCTTCTTTTAAAGGGAAAACAGTTGTGCTCGATTTTTGGGCTACCTGGTGTTATTATTGTCACCTCAATTTCCCGGCAATGCAAAAAGCTATTGATCATTATCAAAATAGAAGCGACGTAGTTTTTCTATTCATTGATACGCGGGAGCGCGTAGACGATATCGTTACTGCTGTAAAAAAGGATATGAAAAAACATGGCTATCAATTCCGTGTTTTGATGGATGAAATGGGAAGTGAAGGACTGCAGAATAAATATTATAAAATATACGAGATGGCGGGTATACCAACCCGTTTCATTATTGATGCGAATGGAATTATCAGGTACAAATTGGAGGGCCATTATGCAAAACGCAGTGATGAAGAAAATGCTGAAGAAATGATTTCGCTGATAGACAAAACCATTGAGATGAACAAATAAACAGCACTGACCTGTTATTCCCATAGGGGCCAACGGGGTAACCGGCCTCTATGGGAGTATCAGCCGCAGATCTATTTTGAATGTACTTTTTCTATTAATGAATACCCCTGGCCCCTGATATTTACAATCTCAATAGATGGATCCCTTTTGAAAAACTTTCTGAGCCGGGTAATGTAAACGTCCATGCTCCTTGCGGCGTAGGGATTTTCTTCTCCCCACAATTTAATTAATGCTACCCGTCGCTCCAATAGCTGGTTTTTATATTGGGTCAGCAGCAAGAGTAAATCGGCTTCCCTTTGGGACAGAAGTGCTATTTCAGAAACATAGAGCAATTCCAGTAGCTGGTGCCGGAATTTGTATTTGCCAATCTGGATTTCGCTTCCCAAAGGAATAGTCGCAGAGTTTGTTCTGTTTCGACGCACCAGAGCTTTCAGTCGCAGAATCAGTTCCTCCATACTAAATGGTTTTTTCATGTAATCGTCCCCACCAACTTCAAAACCCTTCAGAACATCATCAGTTTGGCTTCTTGCAGTAAGAAAAAGTATGGGGGTGTCACCGTCTATTATTCGTATTTCTGATACCAGTGAATAGCCGTCCTTACGTGGCATCATGATATCAACTACACAAACATCAGGTTTAATCGTTTTGTATAAACTCCAGCCTTCTACGCCATTTAGAGCAACATGAATAATAAATCCCCTTTTTTCCAGGGACTCTTTCACGATAGAAGCCAGCACAGGTTCATCCTCAACCAGTAAAACACTTATTTGTCCGTTCATAAATTAAATGTTATTATAAAAGTAGTTCCATGGCCTGGTTCGCTAAAGACATCTATTTTTGCCTGCAACACCTTTAAAAGTTGTTCAACATACGCAAGTCCAATTCCGTAGCCTTTTACATCCTGCACATCGCCGGTATCAACTCTGTAAAATTTATCAAAAATATAGGGCAACTTGGATTTTTCAATTCCCAAGCCCTTGTCTACAATTTCCAGTGTCCAATTTGATGCCGCCATTGTTGCTTTGATCAGGATATTCGCCTCACCCGGCGAATATTTAATGGCATTGTCCAAAAGGTTCGTCAGAATGATTTCCAGCATGTACCTGTCAGATACAACTTCAAACGCAACGGGTTGCAGGTTAATCTTAATTTTAGCCTGATCTAACAGGCTGAAACGTTCAGCAACTTCACTAATGAGCGCAGCCAGATTAACCGTGTCATAATTTGCACTTAGCTTATCCTGTTCAGACCGGCTGAACTCAAGGATACGTTCTACACTTGCTTCGAGACCATCCAATACATTTGAATTGATAGTCAGGTGCCTGTTCAAAGATTCAACTTCTTCTGCTGCACCAAATTTAGCAAGCGCCTCATTGGATGATTTAAGTATGGTGATCGGTGTTCTCAATTCGTGGGTGATGTTGTTGATGAAATCGGTTTTCATGGTATCCAGCAACGCCTGTCTTTTGATAACCCTACCCATGTAAAACAGGGAACCTGCAGACAAAATGATCAATAACGATGACACCAGGGCCGGCACGAAATTGTTCCTCAAAAAGAACGCCGATGGGTTCTGCAATTCTGCCGTGATTAGCATAGGGTCTTTGTAGAAATTTACCACTGAACCTATTTTTCCCGGCTGAATGATGATGCTGTTTCTTTCAACAGATAACCGGAACTTATCAGTGATATTGTTGCGGGCAAGTTCGTATTGGAAAATTGAATTCAATGTATCCAGATGAATTGCTTTATGTTTTTGCTGCGAGATTAGCCTCGCAACTAAAGCCTTCACCTGTGGAAGTTGATTGCTGTCTACCGACACAGTAGTAAACTCGGCTGTAAACCGCCTTATTGCGTTTGGAGTGTCCAGGGCTATAGGGTCCTGTGCAGGTATCGTCCGCATGAAAAAAGTAAATGAAGGCTGACGATGATTCAGCGAAGTAGGAAGGGCATTTTGCGAGAGTTGATACTGGTCCAGACTGTTGCGTAAGGCATAGTTTGCAGTTTGAATAAAATTTGTCCTTGCTGTTTTGTAGTTGTAATAAAGCCAATAGAACTGGCACATGATAATTCCCCCGGCAGTGAGGGCAGCCATTAAAAAAATATAATTTAGACGAGTCTTCATTTTCAATAAATCATCTTTAGGAAGTTATAAAGCTATCATTGGTGCTTAAATTCATATCGGATAATTTATTGATGAGCAAAGAAAAAAAAACTATTCATCATCCCTCGTATCCTTGATAGCATAATTTTCTCTGTAGTACTGATCATTGCCAGCAAAAGAATCCTGTCCAAACTGTGTCAGGTAATACCCTACGGCGTCAATAGTGATACTTTTATTCAAATGATACTCCAAAGCATAATTAAGGTTATAAGCCGTAGCCGCCCTTTCCGGAGATCCCATTTTCCTGAAATACATGTATCGGTTATTTTTAATACTAATGGCGAGATGTTCCGCAGGGATCAATGTAAATTCGAAGTGAGGAAATATCCTGAACTCGTGTCCGCCAGGGTTAATGTCATATTTATGGCTGTAAGCGCCGGTAGGAGAGACAAGGTTAATCCCGAAGCGGTAAAATACATCTGTCCCGAAAATCTTTTGATCATACCATTGTATATAAGGTCCGAAAAGAAAATCTCCCACTGCATTAGGATTGGTACTTTGGGCTTCCCCCTGGGTAGTTGTGGCCTTTTGCAGGGGAACTAATGCGTTAAGCGCAAAATTGCCACCTAATACCTTGATTTTGCTGATAAACGCAACCTGATGAATCGATGCGATCGAATTTCTCAGCGGCCTGCCATCATCACGGTTTCCTTGTGCATTTTTTCTCAGATGCGCCCTGTAAACCTGCAGGTACTGAATATAGTACCAACCGGGTGGGCCGGATCTCCCTGCACCGATATTGGTAAGCCCAAAATTACCTGAGGTTAAAACTGGATCCTGTGCAATGGCTTCTAATGCTGTCATCAGAAATACCAATAGCAAAAGTGCCGGGATTCGTTTATTCATCTTAATAAGGGTTACAAGCTATCAATTATTGGACAATTATGCTGGCGGTTGGGCCGTATGTAAATTTCGGAACTATAAGCCGTTAAATACTAATTCATTATATCAGTATAGCTATATCTGTTATCACGATTATGATAAGGGTATTGATCATGAATTATCTTGTTGGCCTAAATGATGAATTCACCCTCGTTTATGGGACATTCAATCTGAAGCATTGTCCCTTAAATTTATTATTTTTGTAAAAATTAATAAGCATGAATTTATATAAATCTGATGAGGAAGTAGCTATTCAACGTGAAAGCTGCCTGCTCGTTAGTGCTACCATTACTGAAGTAGCGAAAATAATGAAGCCAGGTATTACAACGCTGTCCCTGGATGAAATGGCCGAAACATTTATCCGGGACAATGGCGCTACCCCATCCTGTAAAGGCTACCACGGTTATCCTTATTCGTTGTGTATTTCGGTGAACGAACAGGTTGTTCACGGATTTCCGGGTAAATATATTTTAAAAGAAGGCGATATCGTTTCCATTGACACGGTGATATACAAAAATGGGTTTCACGGGGACCACGCCTATACATTTATCATAGGCGAAACTTCTCAGGCAATTTTGGATCTGGTTAGGATTACAAAAGAATCACTTTATGTGGGCATCAAAAAGGCGGTTACAAATAACCGTACGGGTGATATTGGTCATGCAATAGAACAATATACCAATGGCAATCATGGTTATGGGGTGATCCGCGATTTCGTGGGGCATGGTGTGGGCCGTGAAATGCACGAAGATCCGCAAATTCCAAATTATGGTAAGCAAGGTAAGGGAAAAAAATTAACCGAAAATATGGTGCTGGCTATTGAACCAATGATCACTATGGGTACCAATAGAATACATATTCTTGATGATGGTTGGACTGTTGTATCTGCGGATAAATCACCTGCAGTACATTTTGAACACAACGTATGTGTAAAAAAAGGCGCCCCGATAATCCTTTCCGATTATGCTCCGATTGAAGCCGCAGAAAAAGCAAACTCCAATTTGAACAGCAGTTATTATTAAAATACAAATAGATCCTGATTAGTAAACAAAAAGATCCTGCGGGCAATGCTGCGCAGGATCTTTTTGTTTACTTCTGGAATTTTTTTATCCATATATGCGGTGTGATGAAGAAAACATTGCATTCCTGAGGTCGCGGCCAATATTCTTCGCTGGCAGATTTTGTCGTTTTGTCAATGTGAACGCATTTGCCCTTTTCGAATCGCCGCATTTACAGGTCGAAATTCAGCCCTGAATTTCGAAAAAGACAAAATTACCCCCTAATTGAGACATCAGATATCCTCAAAATTCGCATTTAGTCCTGACCTTTATATCAATAAAAAGCTAAACTATTTGAGGTAGGGTTAAAAATTATCTCAAAAATGATAGCGGTTTTTATACAACCAAAAATTCAATCTGATATTGAAGATCATTTACTTTAGTCGTAAATTACCAATAAACAGAATGTTATGAATATCTCCAGGTGTTATTGTTTCATTATTCTTCTGTTTGTTGGTCATGTGCTACAAGCCCAAAGCCCGGTATTTAAGCATTTCTCCAACAAAGAAGGACTTGTGCAAAGTCCTGTTTCAAGTATTCTACAAGATCGCACAGGCTATATCTGGCTTGGAACGCAAAAAGGATTGATAAGGTACGATGGCTATGAATTTAAAGCTTTCCATCCTGAAAGAAATAATAGTAATACCATAAGCAACAATAGGGTAAACGTTGTCTTTCAGGATAGTGATCACAGGATATGGATCGGAACTTCAAACGGCCTGAACTTATTTGACCAGGCACAGGAAGCGTTCAGGCGTATTGATATCCAAAATATTAAAGGCGGACGAAACTACATCGCCAGCATAACAGAAGACAATCATAAAAATATTTGGGTGGGTACGTTTGGCGGGTTGAAAAAACTAAATAAAAAGACCCTGAAATTTGAAGATCTTCCCGGAGATCATGTAAATCCTCAGTTTAAAGACAGTCCCGTCTTTTCTCTGCTGGTAGATCACAATAACATAATATGGGCCGGCACTAGGGCAGGTTTAATGAAATTTGATCCAGAAAAGCAAAAAACAGACCCTTTACCAGAAGCATTTTCGAAGGACAAGAAATTTTCGGACAACCGTATTTTAGTAATCAAACAGGATCAGCACCATGATATTTATTTCGGCACAGAAATATCCGGGGTGTTTAAATTTTCCCCAAGAGATAACTCCATTAAAAACTATCATTATCAGCCCGGTAAAAACTCCGTTGCATCCAATTGGGTAAAGGATATTTTGATTACAAAGAACAATGGGTTGTGGTTCGCAACACGTAATGGAATCAGTTCGTTAGACAGCAAATCGCAAATATTTACCAATTACAAACACGATCCGCTCAATGTAAATAGTTTAAACGAAAACTCAATCTGGAGTTTAATGGAAGACAGGAACAATTGCATCTGGATTGGGACTTTTGCCGGAGGCCTGAATTTCTATTATAAGGGGAATTCGAACTTCCAGAATATCGGGGAAAAGGTCAACAGGTCGGTTGGTTTAAAAAATGTAAGGGTGAATACGATTACCAAAGACCCCGATGGTTCATTCTGGGTGGGTACTGCCGGAGGCCTGACCCATATTGACCGCAATGCCAATGCTGATACCAATTTTAATCTGCAGATCAGGAATAACACCCAGCCAGCAAATGCCGTGAAATCACTGGCTGATGATGGCAGGGGCAATCTTTGGGTGGGCACACTCGACGGCGTGGGCATGTTCAACAAAAAAACAGGGAACCTGAAGTATATAAATTTGAAAGCACCCAACAGTAAGTTGAGTGAAAATCTTATTTCCTGTATTCTGGCCGATGGCGATGGAGCCTGGGTGGGAACCAATGGCGGAGGCTTGCGCTACACCTTACCCAACGGAGTATCAGGCATTGTGCTTACGAAAGATCAAGCTAACAGTAGCGGCGCGCTAACAGATAACTATATAACCGCATTGCTGAAAGATGGTGAACAATACCTTTGGATAGGAACCCAAAACGGCCTGAACCTGTATGCTATCAAAGAAAAAAGATTGATCAGAGCTTACCGAAAAACAGAAAATGATCCCTATCAAATTCCAAATAGTAATATCTCCGCGCTGTTTAAAGACTCCAAAAAAAGATTATGGGTCGGCACAGAGGAAGGGGGACTGAATTATTTTGACGTTAACACCCAAAGGTTCTACACCATTGATAAAAAACAAGGCCTCGCAGATAATGTGGTGCGCGCCATCGCTGAGGACAACCGAAACAACATATGGGTGAGTACAGACCTCGGGGTGTCCGATATTAAATTCAAAAAATTCAGCGTCCCGTTTAAAAAGCGGGATTTAAACATTACTTCCTATACCGTCAATGACGGCCTGATCAGCAATCAGTTTGCAAATCAGGCTGGTCTGCGACTAGGTTCCGGTGAGATTATTTTCGGTGGGATAAACGGCCTGACACTATTCCAGCCCAGCAAAATTACCCTCAATACTATCCCGCCACCAGTAGTCATCACAGCGCTTTTAGTGAATAACCGGCCGCAGAAAAGCTGGAGCAATGGATTTCGGCTAAACCACGACCAGTCAAACCTGAGCATCAGGTTTGCTGCCTTGAACTTCATCAACCCCTACAATAACCGTTACGCCTATAAACTCGAAGGCTTTACCCGAGAAAATACATGGGAATATACCGGCCATCAGCGTGTAGTGAATTTTACACGTCTTCAGCCTGGATATTATATCTTAAGGGTAAAAGCGGCCAACAATGACGGGGTATGGGGAAAGGAAGCTGCACCGCTGGTTATCCATATACTTCCGCCTTTATGGCTTACCTGGTGGGCATACATCATCTATTTAGTGTTAGTGGCCGCAATAGTTTATACCATCTTTGTATTTCTACAGAACAGGGAGCGGCTAAAGAGGGACTTGTACCTGGAACATGCCCACAGCGAGAGGCTCAATGAACTTTATGAGATGAAGCTTAACTTTTTTACCAATGTTTCGCATGAGCTCAGGACGCCACTTACACTAATCCTGGGTCCTCTGGAAAGGCTGATCCTGGAACACCAGGATGCGGATTTTTCAAAAGCATTACGCCTGATTAAAGTAAATGCGGACAGACTACTCAGACTTGTAACGGAGCTGCTGGATTTTAGAAAGGCAGAAGAAGGACACCTTAGGATTTACGTTAAGCGCCAGGATATCGTATCGTTCTGCCATAAGATCTATAAATCCTTTTCAAGCCTTGCCGCTTCGAAACATATCGGGTATAATTTTTCCACAACTACCACAGGGCCCCAGCTTATCTATTTTGACGAGAATCAATTTGATAAAGTGATATTTAACCTGCTTTCCAATGCATTTAAATTCACTGAAGACGGCGGGCGGATATCAATGGAGATTGGCTATTCTTTATCAGATGCTCAGTGGATTGAAATCACAGTAACCGATAATGGCATCGGTATACCAGAAGACTTTCGGGATAAGCTGTTTGAAACCTTTAGTCAGGCAGATGTTAAAAGCGGAAAGCCTATTGGAAGTGGAATTGGCCTTGCCATGGCGAAAAACATTGTTGAGCTCCACAAAGGCCAGATTAAAGCTGATAGTTTGGAGAACGGTCAAACACGCTTCACTGTTTCGCTGCAAACCGGAACGGCCCATTTTTCTCCCACAGAGATTTTCTCCCAAATGCTTACGTCTGAGCCTGCGGCTGATGAGATCGCTGCCGTAGTAACGGAAGACCAGGTGTTTGCAGCTTCTGGTTATTTCGGCAACAAGAAATATAAACTCATGGTAGTAGAAGACAATGATGATGTCAGGGAGCTGATCATTGACAGCCTCAAATCTGGCTATAATATAGTGAATTGCGCAAATGGCCAAATTGCGATGGATCTACTTGAACAGGAAATGCCCGACCTGATTATAAGTGATATCATGATGCCTGGTATAAATGGCATTCAACTTTGTCAGAACGTAAAATCCAGTGAATCTACAAATCATATTCCTTTTATCCTCCTAACGGCGAAAGCCGCTGTAGAACATCAGTTGGAGGGGCTGGGGATAGGGGCAGACGCCTACCTTTCCAAGCCTTTCAGCATTCAGTTGCTGCAGTTAAATATCAGGAACCTGCTAAGGGCACAGGAAGTTGTGAGGGCAAAGTTTGGGAAAAGCATATTGCTCTCACCTGTTGACATTGATACAGTAACACCAGAAGAAAAGTTTATCAGCAAGCTGATGCAGATTATTGAAAGCAGAATGGATGATGCCTCCTTCGATGTGCTGGATCTGGTGAAGGAGATAGGCATGAGCAGATCTGTACTTTATAAAAAAGTACAAAGTCTTACCAATTTTGCTGTTGCAGATCTGATCAAGGAAAGACGGTTGATCAGGGCCGCCCAGTTACTGACGGAAACCTCCTTCAATATCAGTGAAATCACCTATATGGTTGGATTTACCGACAGAAAGTATTTCAGTAAGGAATTCAAGAAAAAATATATGGTTACACCCTCGGCATTTGTCAGGGAAAATAAGGTAGAAGATGGATAAGAATGTATTGATTTTGCAGGATCAATTGGCAAAAATAAGCAATGATAGTGCTGACGTGCAAACCCGGTTAATTCACCTTGCCCGGGCGCTGCAACCCTATGTGCCATTTGACTTTTTTTCAGTGGGTTTGAGGCCGGGTATTGCGCAGGAATTTGGTGACCTTGGCTATTTGCGCATTGGATTTGACGAGTACCAGTATGTAAGTGAAAAAGAACTGCTGACAATTGCGGGTTTAAATAAAGACATGCTTTCTTTATTGATAAAAAACACCGCTGCAAACGCTGAGGCGGCCATTACTAAGGAAATTAGTGATGTTTTGTCGGTTCAAAGATTAATGTTTGACACCTTCGCGATGAGGTCTGTACTGACCTTTCCCGTGCAGCACAGCGATGGGCAGGCAACACACTACTTCTTTTATAGCCGGTGTCGCGACTGTTACATGAATATCCATATTGACTTACTTAAATACCTCAGGAATCATCTCACTGAGATCTCTGAAAAGATATTCCTGTCAAGCCCAGATCAATATGGTTATCAGGAATTTAGTGATGTTATAGGGAGCCATCCGCAGTTACTGGCGGCATTGGACCTTACTGCCCAGGTTGCAGGTTTTAATACTTCAGTATTGATCCTGGGTGAGAGTGGCACTGGAAAAGAGAAAATCGCGCAATCCATCCACGCCCTTTCCCCAAGAAAAGACAAGCCGTTTATCAAGGTTAATTGTGCCGCCATCCCGGCGATGTTAATAGAATCGGAATTGTTCGGTCATGAAAAGGGCGCCTTTACTGGTGCCTTTGAAAAGAGAAAGGGAAAGTTTGAGCAGGCCTGTGGAGGAACTGTCTTTTTGGATGAGATCGGTGAGCTACCACTTGATATGCAGGTGAAGTTGCTGCGGGTGCTGCAGGAGAAGGAAATTGAGCCTCTAGGTGGAACAACCTGCAGGAAAGTGGATGTCCGGATTGTGTCTGCCACAAACAGGGACCTTGAAGAAGAGGTTACAAAAGGCAATTTCCGTATGGACCTGTATTACCGCCTCAATGTATTTCCAATCACCCTGCCACCGCTACGTGACCGGAAAAGTGATATTAAAGACTTGGCTTTGTATTTCGCGAAGAAATTTTGTCGTGAATTCAGGAAAAAGTTCACTGGCATAGGGGTGGCGATGATGGATCGTATGTTGAGTTATGACTGGCCGGGGAACATTCGTGAACTCGAGAATATCCTGGAGCAGTCTGTTATCCTCAATGATGGCAGATCTGAACTTGAACTCAAAAGAAGTCTTAGGGCCAAAATAATAACTGGGTCAAAGGTTGAGATAACAACGCTTGAGGATGTGCGGCACATCCAACGTGAAACGTAAAGGGATTATATCATTTCTGTCCTTAAGCAAACAGGCGGCAGAATAAGAGGTCCCCATGGAGCTGCACAACTATTGAATCTTAAACCAACAACCCTTGAAGCGAAGATGGCCAAACTTACCATCAAAAAGGAAGAGTTTATGCGCTACCTGGTAAATTTATAAGCGGGAAATACATGGAAGCAACAAGACTTCATTACAAAACAACTGGAAACTAACGCCGCCAAATCGCGGGCTGCATTATGGCTTGGGAAACCATGGATATACAGATTAGGAAACCTACAAACAAGTTGAAACTCCCTTAAACCTCTAAAATATAAAACATGAAAGCACTGATTATTGGGGCTACCGGTGCAACCGGAAAAGACCTCCTGGATATCCTGTTGAAGGACGAAGACTATGCGGAAATTGTGATATTTGTGCGTCGCCCAGGTGGAATCACCCATCCCAAACTGATCGAGATTGTTACTAATTTTGACCAACTGGAGGATATATCCGGGCACATTCAGGGCGACGTCCTCTTCTCCTGCATTGGCACGACCCGTAAAGAGGCTGGTTCCAGGAAAAAACAATGGCACATTCATCTTGAAATTCCTTTGGAATATACTGCAATTGCGAAAAGAAACGGTATCCCCAAAATAGTGCTTTTGTCTGCATATGGGGCGTCTGCCACGAGTAATGTATTTTATTCGAGAATGAAGGGGGAACTGGAAGAGGGAATAGCGGGTCTTGCATTTGAACAGCATACGATATTCAGACCCGGACTGTTGTTGCGCGATGGTAGCGATAGGGCAGGTGAACGTATATCGGAAGGCCTGCTGTGTCTGTTCAACAGTCTGGGCCTGTTCTGGAAATTTCAGCCACTGCCAACTGCTGTCCTTGCTGAAAAACTCGCTAAAGCCCCCAAGGTTTTAACGGGAGGACAGCATTTAATAGAACTGGACAAAATATTCGAATTTTGAGATCTGGTTGTATTGCACTTATTATTTGAAATAATGACCACAAGATTAATCTCCAACTCCTTTGGAGTTTAATCCGGAACCTCCAATATTTTTGGATATGTTATCCTGATGATGTTGTGTTTGATCGCCTGCTATGTAATCTAAACCAGTTGGAATACTGATTATTACAATTGGTTTAGATTTTTGTGCAGTTTTATTTTTGGCCTGGCATGTCCTTAGTATTACTTGACGGGAAGTCACAAAGAATACAGATATGAAAGCAGCATTAACTCAACTTCGCGTAGTCAGATATTTCGTTTTGCTTTATCTGATGCAGATCTCGTGCGCAATGGCGTTAGCCAATTCTGAAGGCAAAATTACCTGTTACGCTCTCAAAGCGGAACATCAGGAGCACGCTCGTCAAATGCTGCGGGATTACGTTTCGCAGTCACTTGCCAAAGCGAATAATATTATGGCAGAAGCCTATTATGAACAGGAGAGTCCAAATGTATTATGGTTAATAGAAAGATGGGTCAACGGCCCCAACAAAAGTGTTGCGATCAGCGAAGAAGTATTGCTTACACCTGCAAAGGTATATATCGTAAACGACCTTGAACCCCTGTCAAAAGAACAATGGCGAAGATCAGCGAACAGGACAGACAGTTCTTTTACTGTAATGTTATTTGTTGACTCGAAAACAGGCACGGAGGACAGTTTCAAATCGATATATCATAATGCAATGCCAAAGTTCAGGTCTGAGGCTGGTGTAGTTACCTATCAACTCTCACAATTCTCAGCAGACATCACTCAGTTTGTGACTTACGAGAAGTTTAGAAATGAGGCCGCTTTTCAGTACCATCTCACATTTCCTCCGATCAAACCAGTAATAAGCTACCTGGAAACCAATATAAAAAATCCGCCGTTCCAAAATGGTCTGCACAAACTCATCGAGTTTGCACCACTAAAACGCGAGTAAGTGGAACGCATCATATGAATTTCTCATTTAAAAATTGAACACATGAAGCATTTAAGTCAAACCATAATGGCGGGTATGATTACCGTGCTCGGCATTTCTAACTTATCAGCTCAGGTTCGGGTTAAAACAAACAATCTGAGCGTAAATGAGCTGGAAGTAATCAACAAACTGTCTTCGCAGCCAGCAGTTTCAACCATGCCTGTTTCAGCATTGCTCAATGCTCCTGGAAACGAAGCTTTAAGGTCATTCTTCTTCCTTCCGGTTCAAAATAAAACGGCATTAAAAAACAAAAAGATTGCAGTAATCGCTGCTGACGGGTTTGAGGAAATTGAATTGTTAGGACCAGTCTGGTATTTCAGGGAGCTGGGGGCACAGGTTGATGTGGTAAGTCCCAAATACAATCCGGCACCTGCCAGGTATGGGCTTAGTGCGCCCGAAATGGCAAAAGACCATATTATGGCCATCCAATATTTACAGCCTGTGGGCTGGATAAAAGTTGACCGTACGGCAGATCAGATTCAGGTTGCAGATTATGATGCGGTCTTTATCCCCGGCGGTGCCTGGAACCCGGATAACCTTCGGTACGATAAAGATGTGATTAAATACATACAGGATTTTAACAAATCGGGGAAATTAATTGCCGCCATTTGTCACGCACCTGTGGTGCTGGCTTCAGCGGATATCCTGAAAGGAAAAAAGCTCACCGGCTATTGGAACATCCAGGTTGACCTAAAAAATGCCGGCGGTATAGTAACTGACGTACCTGTGGTAACGGATGGCAACCTGATCACCAGCAGGCACCCGATTGACGTAGCAGAATTTTCCAGGGCGGTAGAAAAATGGCTGACTAAAACCCAGAGCAAATAAACGAAAATTATGAAATATAGAAATATTCAGGGTGAACGCGCACCACTCAGCCCAAAGAAGGGCTTTAGAATTCATCTCATTGTATATGTTCTTGTTATACCAGCAATTTGGCTCATTTGGTATCTGACAGATAGAAGTTATCCCTGGCCATTATGGTCTACATCGGTATGGAGCCTGGGGGTATTGATCCATTACTTTACCTTATTTAAAAAACCTGAACTATGAATCAGCTGGAGAAAACAGTAAGATGTATCATAACAGGACATAACGCAGACGGGAAAGCGGTAATCAGTTCTGACGGTATAGCAGAACGCAGCTATATGATTGGTGGGCCGGAGGGCGCTAAGTTCCATGAAATTTGGCAGACCGGGCAGTCGCCGGCAATTATTACCAGCAAACCGGCAGAACCTGAAGAATCAAGCCTGCTCTTGCCACCGCCCAAAGGCGGCACGCGTATCCGGATCATTGACTTTCCACCTGAAGGTGAATCGATACGGAACCTGAGCGATGAAGAGGCCCAGCGGCATTTCAAATCAATGGGGGATGAGGAGGCGTCAACAGCCCGCGGGAATCAGGTCCATCCCTTAATGCACCGTACCGAAACGATTGATTATGGAATTGTGCTCGAGGGTGAACTCACCTTAATCGTTGACGATGGTGAAACGACAATTAAAGCTGGGGATGTTGTCATCCAGCGCGGTACAAACCATGCCTGGGCAAACCGGTCTGGCTATAGTTGTCGCATGGCCTTCATTTTGATTGACGGTCAGTTCACTGAGGAGTTGAAAAACATAAATATTGTATAATGCGTGTAAATCCTTTACCACCAGAAACGCTCAGTCCCGAACTCAAGCTGGTGCATGAGCAGATTGCAAGTCTTGTTGGAGGTAGCCAGGCTCAGGTTGTAATGCTTGATGATGACGGTGCCTTAATTGGGCCTTTTCCGCCTATGTTACATTTTCCTCAATTTGGTTTGCCCGCTTTGACCTTCCTTCACAGCCTGGATACACAGGCTACCCTTGACAAAAAGCTGCGTGAAGTCGCAATCCTGACTGTTGGCGGGCTTTTTGGGGCAAGATTTGAGCTTTACGCGCATCAGATTATGGCCGAAGTAGTGGGCTTGGAACCAGATGTTATTTCATCGCTATCAGCTGGTGGGCGACCATTGGGTCTAACACCTCAGGAGACAATAGCCCATGATATGGCAACTGCTTTAGTGCTTGGACGTATTGTTCAAGATTCAACGTATCAGCAAGCGCTGCAACTTTTAGGGCGGGAGGGGGCAGCAGAACTAATTTTTCTTATCAGTGGCTAATGTCTTATTGCTATAGTACTTAACGGATTTGATATTTCAGCCCCTGAGAAATAAGTGTTGACGCCCAGGCTCCTTGCGCCGGGCATCAACTAACTTATAAGTGTTCTAACTTCCCTTTTTAATTTCAACTGCGTAAGTTTGAATAGTACCTTCAAAGTTCCCTCCAAAAACTATCCACTTGCCATCAGGCGTGATATGTACATTAGGTTCCAGCCCCTTAGTTTGTGGTTTCTCCCGATAAATATGTGCTTTCATATTGACAAGTTTTTCTGATTTAAAGCGGTTGCCCTCCGGACGGAACAGATAGATCCACTGCCCGTTTTTAGCTTTTGCAACCTGAGTAGAGTCGCCTCCGTCACCTGCAAAGAAGTCGTTTTTAGGCGATACCGCAAAATGTATGGACCACTCATCAGCGGTCATCTGGTAGGTAGCTACAGACTTGCCCGTTTGCACATCGGTTCCCGAAAGGAAAAACGTTTTTCCCTTTGGCTTCTGCAGGTCGAACCAGATTACCTTCCCATCTGGTGAAAAGAATTCGTGCCCGGCAATTTCATTCTCCATTGTCCGCTTATGCATCAGGGCAAGGTTTTCAGTTTTAATATTGTAGCGCCAGATCCTGTCCACTTTTTCCCAGGGCCCCTCATGGCAGAACATGAGGATGTCTGGGTCAACAGGTGAAAACTGTACATGGCCCAGCCAGTTTTTCTCTTCATGCACTTTTTTACTCATACCTGTGCGGAGATCAAAAGTAGTGATCGTATTCAGCAAATGTGCGTTGTAAATACGTTGAAAATAATCGGACTTGGCCGGATACTGTTTAAGTATGGCGCCTTGTTCAGGCACAGCACTACCTGCAGCCACCATTGTAGCATCGGCAGTTACCGTTGTAAGGCCAACCCGTTCTCCTGGCTTGATTACATATAATAGTCTGGTTTTCTTTGTATCCGGATTTGCCGCATATATGCTGTCGGCAGTCTGGTAAATAAATTCATGTGTTTTTTGAGCGCTGGTAGAGGCCAGTTGTTTGGCTGTTGGTCCAAAAGTGAGCTGTTCAGCTTTGAAAGTCTTCATATTCATCGCAAACACCTGGCGGACATTGTTCGCATCCACATCCGAAAAAACCATTTTGTCGCCTTGTTTTCCTGGGGATACAAAAAACGGGTTATTGTGGAAATACCAGTTTTTTATAGCGTTTCCGGTGCTGCCTGTTAGCCGCACTATCTTATGACCGGTGTCTTTGTCTATCCAAACGTCTGGCATAGGCTGAACGGAGCCTGTTTGGAGTACTGGTTGGGCAAAAGCAACAGCCGTATAAATGTTTAACAGGCTGGCTAATAAAATAAAAGGTTTGGTCATCAGTATATTTGGTTAAGGAAAGTTACTTGCATTCAAGTTACATATTGTAATCCTATAAATACCAGGAATGCGCCAATGTTTCGAAAAAAATACAAAGCGCGGCCACAGCCGGCTGCCCGGGCACTTGAAAATTTCGACATCTCTCCCTTGCCTGGAGAGGCTTTTTAGGAAATTAACCGCATTAAAGTCAAGGAAAGATTCAATCAAGTTGTTTAACACCGGTTTACCGGATTTCATCGCCAAAGGAACTTAGGATACAGCTGATAAAACCGGCCACGAAATCTCACGGCCGGTTTTCCTAATTGGTGATATATCAAGACGCTATGCAATTTCACCAGTATCAACCACCAGATAAACAGCCTTTTGGCAATGGCATGGAAATAGAATAAGGAAGTCCAAATGCATCAAAAATCAATGAATATGAATGATACCGAAATCCTGTTTCGCCAGGTGGAAAATGCAACAACAATTACAATTAAAAATCCTTTTTTTAAGGATGTAATCACAGGTCTTACGTCCCGGGAGAAATTTTTTTCCTCCAAATATTTTTATGATGAAGCGGGCGATGCCCTGTTTCAGCAGATCATGCAATCCCATGAATATTACCCCACACGCTGCGAAATGGAGATATTTGTGGGTCAGCACATTGCCCTTGCCGCCGCAATGCGCGCTCAACAGGGCGATTTCGATCTGGTAGAACTAGGGGCGGGCGACGCGGTTAAGACCCATTTCCTGTTAAAATACCTATTGGCAGTGGAAACTAAGTTTGTTTACAAACCAATCGATATCCCTGAGAATATCATCACTTACCTGGAGACCAAATTGCCGGCGATGCTACCGGGCTTAAGAATAGAGGGGCTTAAAGGCGATTATATACCGATGCTTAAAAAAGTGAGGTTAGCTTCAAACAGGCGTAAAATAGTGCTTTTTCTTGGTTCCAGTATCGGCAACATGACTATGCCACAGGCCGCTGAGTTTTGTGTGCAGATCAGGAAGACGCTTGCTGACGGGGATATGTTATTGATAGGTGCCGATCTGCGAAAAGATCCCCGGATTATTTTAGCTGCTTACAATGATGAATGTGGCTTGACCAAACAGTTTAATCTTAATTTGTTAACCCGGATTAACCGTGAACTCGGTGCGGATTTTGACATCCGGCAGTTCGAACATTTTCCTACATACGATCCTAAAACCGGTTCCTGTAAAAGCTACTTAATCAGTATAAGGGAACAGGTGGTGAAAATTGGCCCCCATGTGATCACCTTTCAAAAAGACGAGGTGATTGATATGGAGATCTCTCAAAAATACACGCTTGAAGATATTAGATCGCTGGCAGCCGGTGCGGGCTTCAAACCGGTAGCAGATTTTTATGACCGGAAACAATGGTTTTTAGATACATTATGGGTAGCCGTATAAAGTGCATATTGATATGAAACTAATCTCAGTCAATGTAGGCCAGCCAAAGGAAATTCCATGGCGGGGACAACTGGTAAGGACCTCTGTTTACAAAACGCCGGTCGACGGGCCTGTGCGTGTAAAAAAAATCAATCTGGAAGGAGATGCCCAGGCAGATCTTGTTGGACATGGTGGGGAACAGCGCGCGGTGATGGTTTATCAGGCCGAAGCCTACCAGTACTGGCGGGATACACTGCAGCGGCCCGATTTGATTTATGGACAGTTTGGAGAAAACCTGACAGTGACGGAAATGGCTGATCACGAGGTTTGTATCGGCGACCGTTTCCGCATTGGATCAGCCACTTTTGAGGTCACCCAGCCCCGCGTAACCTGCTGGCGTGTAGGTATCAGTACCGGCGTACCGGAAATGCCTGCATTGCTGGTATCCCATAAACGCCCGGGATTTTATTTACGGGTAATCCAGGAAGGTTACGTAACTGCGGGGGATATGATAGAAAAAATTAAGAGCGGGGAGGAGCAGATGAGTGTTGCCGAAATTGATGGTTTGCTGTACCTTAAAGACCATCCTGAAGGCAAATTGCAAAAAGCATTAAAGATTCCCGCTTTAAGCCAGGGCTGGAAAGGATCTTTCCGTAGTTTACTGGAGGCCACGCAAAATGGACCGGTAAATAATAGTCCAGCCTGGACAGGCTTCCGTTTATTTATAGTACAAAATACCCGACTTGAATGTGAGGGCATCCGGTCTTTCGAGCTCCGTCCCCGCGATGGAGCACCAGTCCCTGATTTTCTGCCTGGGCAGCACATTGCAGTCCGCCTTTACCCAACTGCGGATAGTCTTCCGCTGATACGACTGTTCTCTCTTTGCGGCCCGCCTGATGCAGCAACGTTACGGATAGCGGTTAAACTGGAATCCAATGGCCCGGCCAGCATCTATATGCACAAGCAGTTGCGTAAAGGCGACGTATTGGGAGTCAGCGCTCCGCGCGGAACATTTACCTTATCAAATAGTACCAGGCCACTGGTGTTGCTAAGCGCTGGTGTAGGTATTACTCCCTTATTGAGTTTCCTGTATCAGGTTGCGAGGAACAGCCCTCAACGTGAGCTCTGGTGGGTTCATTCCTGTCGCAATAGGTTATCTGAGGCCTTCCGAAATGAAGTAACTATGCTTGGACAGCAGCTGACGGCTTTTCATAGAATGCTAATCTACAGTCGCCCCAGTCTCACTGAAATTCAGGGAGTGGACTTCGACCGGGCGGGGCATCTGGACATGCAGCTATTGCAGGAGCTGGAGCTGCCTGCGGAAAGTGACTGTTACCTGTGCGGGCCAACAGCTTATATGGAAAGTATTGCAGCCTCACTCAGTAACCTGGGAATGGCGCCCGATCAAATCAAAACTGAACTTTTTGGTGATTCACCTGCCACTATTGGCAGTGGTAAAAAAACGCCCCACCTGCCTTTGGACAATAATGGGGAGGGTCCTTTGGTGACTTTCAGCAGAAGCAAAATCGCTTTTCGCTGGCATCCCCGCTTTGCAAATTTACTGGAAGCAGCAGAAGCTTGCGATGTGCCGGTGCATTGGTCATGCCGCATGGGTGTTTGCCATAATTGTGAAACGGCGATGATTGACGGGCAGGTTGTTTATAACCCAGAACCGCTAGATCCCCCAATGGGAGGAAACGTGCTGTTGTGTTGTTCGGTTCCGGTTAGCCCCGTTGACTTCGACCTTTAATCAACAAGATCATAAAAACCATAAACTGACTAGCATGAATACAATGGAACTTAAAGATAAGGCGATACAGCGGCAAGATTTTGTGGAATTTATGCCGGTGAGCATCTTTGGTGGGGTAATGGGACTTACTGTTTCTGTCGGCTTTTTTTTCACAGATCATTTTGGATTTTTATTATGGCTCACTACATTGATAATTTTATATCAGCTAATACAAACGTTTTATAAGATTTGAACCGGCAGGTTTATGCCGGCTAGAGAGAACCATCAGCAGTGATTTTTTACCTGGTTCCTGATTTGCATTCATTCCCTTGATCGCATTAAATTAAAAATTTATCCTAGAATAACGCTTTAAATAAAAACTGTATAAATATGGAAATCAACAAAATTCTGTTTGTTGTCACCTCTCATGACGAGTTAGGCAACACTGGCAAAAAGACCGGACTGTGGATTGAAGAGTTCGCTGCGCCTTATTACAAATTTCACGACCTCGGAAAGGAAATCGTGGTCGCTTCACCGAAAGGCGGTGAGACACCAATTGATCCCAAAAGTGATTCTCCCGAATTTAAGACGGAAGCCACCAGACGTTATTATAGCGATCCGGAAGCACAGGAAAAATTACGCAATACCGTATTGCTAAGTAGTGTGTCTGAAAGCGATTTTGACGCCATCTTTTATCCCGGAGGACATGGTCCTATGTGGGACCTTCCCGATGATCCTGATTCGATCAGATTAATTGAAGCCTTTTATAATAGCGGAAAGCCTGTCACCTTGGTTTGCCATGCCCCGGTAGCATTAAAAAACGTTACTACGCCAGACGGGCAGTGGCTGATTAAAGGAAAAAGGGTTAGCGCTTTTACAAATACCGAGGAAGCGGCTGCGCAACTGACCGATGTTGTGCCATTTCTGCTGCAGGACATGCTTTCTGAACATGGCGCACAATTTCAACAAGGCGAAGACTGGCTGCCATTTGTAACACGTGACGGTTTGCTGATCACGGGTCAAAATCCAGCCTCATCAGTTTTGGCCGCAGATACCTTACTGGATTACGCCGAAAGATTATAAGAAGTGGAAGCTGATAAAAAGCCGCTCCAGATGGTAGTGGCTTTTTAAGCTTAAATTATAGAATATATTGAAACACTTGATCATACCGAAACGCAAATCCTTGAGGCAATCAAATCACACTAGGCAGCAGAGCCGGTAAGAATTTTCGTATTCAACCACTTCTCCAACAAGCTGAGCTCCTCGACTGCGTAGTCATAACAAGTTCGTCAATATCCTGGCAAGTAAACATAAAACGTGAATAACCAAGTGCGTTTACAAGGGAGGTCTGTGGTCGGACACGGTTGCAGGACTTAGAAATTGCGAAAGCTCGAGTTTGTTGTGCCCATCAGGAGTAACCATCATAGCTATCTCCACCTGTTGAGGACCAAGTCCTGTAACCCGACCGGCCCATTCTCCTTCAATGGTTGCCCGGCCTTCGAGATGCAGACCTATCTCAGTGAAAAACAAAACTGCTTCATCAAGGGATTCTACAACGATGCCTACATTGTCCATCCTCACCAATTTATTTATTGCCATACTTCTGTCTAATAGTAAATTTCAGAATTTATTATTTGACACTTCAACTTAGGCTATTAGTATATAAATATACATGCTTTTACTCCTTTCTTAAAAAAAGCATGCCCGTGTACTTTGAAGATGCCGAGTTGAACGATACCGAACTCGTTAAAAGGTGTTTGCAACGGATTGGTAAGTTGAAGCTTAAATTTTCTAATAAACAGCATTACAAATAATTGCGTGTATTAAGATCCCCAATATTACCCAATTAGGAATTTTAAACTACACGTGAATTACTTATAAATAAAGTTAAAAAACGTATATATGTGTTAATTTTGTCAAATAAATTCGTTTTTCAATAAAAAAAAATTATAATTTAATACCATAGATTGGTGGCGGATAGGGTGTTATCTATCAATGTCGGAAGCTCAAACGAAAATAAATTAATTACATATAGATATGGCAAATACTATAGCGACAACACAAACCGCAAAGCGGGTAGTATGGATTGACTATGCAAAATTTATTGGCATAATTTTAGTTATCTGCGGCCACCAAACCAAAAATATTTCCTGGTTTGATTTCATCTCCGGTTTCGATATACCATTGTTTTTCTTTTTATCTGGATTCTTGTTTTCGTTTAAAAAGTATGATAATTATCAACTATTTCTTAAAGCTCGGATCAAACAACTGGTAGTGCCGTACTTGCTGGTAAATTTTATAACATATATACCATGGTTGATATTCTTCAGGCACCAGAATGAGTTCTTTTACAGCACTTCACATTTTTACAAATCTTTTGTTGGAATATTTTATGGAAACGGCTTTAATGATTGGTTGATGCAATGTATTCCATCATGGTTTATCATTTGTCTGTTTACCTTGGAAAACATATATTTCTTTGTATTTCGTCATCTTAAAGGAGTATATAAATATGTAGCTTTAGCTTCGTTTTTACTGATATGCTGGTTGGATGGAAAGTATGATCCTATCAGATGGCCCTGGGGATTCAATGTTGCCCTGGTGGGGATCATTTTTTATGGGGCCGCAAATATTTTCAGAGAAAATGTAAAGCAACTTGTTCAGCTTTCTGTTCCGAAACTCGTTCTAATTTCACTTGGCTCACTTGCTATTTTACTTTACGCAGCATCACGGAATCATGCCGATATGAATCTGAACCTGTACAACAACTACTTCCTGTTTTTTACAGGTGCTTTTGCTGGAATTGTGTTTGCATTGACACTAAGCCGTTTATTGGACCTATTGGTGGGGCATGTGAAGTTATTTGAATATATTGCTCAGAACACCCTTTTTATCATGGCATTTCATCTAATGGTTATGACTTTGGTAAATATGGCTATCATGGCAGTTTTCGGTCTTTCGCCGAAGGACATCACAGACAGTCCATACCTCAGTGCTGTCGTTATTTCCTTAACTGTGTTTGCCCTGCTTCCGCTGATACAATTGTGCAATCAATATTTCCCGGTAATGCTTGGAAAACCGCATAAACCATTCCAAAGACAACCCTCAACAACAAGGTCAATGGTGCACAGGAAAATAGAAACAGCGTAGTTTTGCTCCTTTACGGATTAGCGGAAAACTGTCGCTGATCCGTAAGGCTATGTTGTTGGTCATCCCGCTACGTGCAACAGCTGTGCTTATAATTTTCATACTATTGGTTATTACGATAATCAAAATCTGCAAACACAACACTCTTTTTTATTTCTGGATTTCGGTAATTACCGATATCTTTGTGCCATGGAATTAAAAATGGTATTTAAGGCGTTGAGTAATGAAACTAGGATAAACATACTTATCTGGCTGAAGGATCCACGGCTTCATTTTCCTGCTGAGGAATTGCAGGACTATGATGCAAATCTTGGTGTATGCGTAAGCGACATTACTAAAAAGTCGGGATTATCGGCCTCCACAACATCTGACTATCTTAGTATACTACAGAAATCAGGTCTTATACAAGCTACGAGATCTGGCCAGTGGACCTACTACAGACGTAATGATGAGGCGATCGATGGACTGGGCAAATTAATTCAGAAATCGTTGTAAGTGTTTTAATTGTATAGTTTGAAAATTGACTAAACTTCTAATTATGAAAGCAGTTGTAATAAAGAATTATGGAGGACCGGAAGTCCTCGGGTTAAGCGAGGTAATAACTCCCATCTTAACAGCGCCGTCTCAGGTGCTCGTGAAAGTAAGGGCTACATCTATAAATCCTCTCGATTATCAGGTAAGAAGAGGAGATTACGCGTCTCTTTTTAACTTACCAATTATTACGGGTCACGATATTTCAGGTGATGTTGTTGCTGTAGGTGAGGACGTAAAAAATTGGCAGATTGGTGATAAGGTGTATTACTCTCCCCGTTTTGGTGGATCAGGCAGTTACGCGGAATATCACATTACGGATGAATCCTCATTATCCAAAATGCCGGATAATCTTTCGTATGAGGAAGCTGCTGCTGTTCCTCTGGTTGGGGGAACTGTTTGGGAAATGCTAGCTGTAAGGGCAAACCTAAAAAAAGGCGAGACCATACTGATCCCTGGAGGAGCTGGAGGGGTAGGATCATTTGCAATACAGGTGGCTAAAGCTTTGGGCGCTGTTGTTTACACAACAGGGCAGAGCCTTTTACACGAGGAGCTTATGAAACTTGGAGCAGATGCGGTCATCGATCACCATAAGAAGAACTATATTGAAGAGATCATGTCTTATACCAATGGAAGAGGAGTAGATGTGATTATCGATACAGTTGGTGGCAACACGCTCTCGGATGCTCCGCTTGCCCTCGATGACTACGGTAGGGTTGTAACATTGGTCGATATTGCCCAGCCCCAAAATCTCATTCATGCCTGGGAAAAGAATGCTACGTACCATTTTGTTTTTACGAGGCAGAGTAGGGATGAACTTCATCACATTACCAGATTGATAGAAGATGGACTTGTAAAGCCCGTTATAGATAGCGTATATCCGATCGAAGAAATAAAAAGTGCGCATGAAAGAATTGAGCAGGGAAAGAGAGAAAGGCCGTTATTAGGTAAAATTGTGCTTTCGTTGTAACGCTCACCGTGTTTGTTGGTTTTTATACCATGTTAGCGGAGAATGCAGGATTACTGAAACGTTATTATGGTGAGTTCCCTAATCTATTTTACCTACTCACTGAACCACTCGTTAGGGTTCAGAACAATGTACCTCTACGCTTTACTGAGGCTGTTTTTGGCTATTTTTTCGAAACTACTCTACGAATAACGCAGTTTCTATTGTTTTGCCTTATGGCGGAGAGCTAGGGGTCAGAACCATTGCTTTAATGTGTTTATTATCAGTAATTGAAATTTTAAAACGTTCCTTACTCTACGAATGACGCAGTTTGCAAGATTACTCTAATTAATAAGTCAAATATATCTAATTTGAATTTTTTTCAAAAACTTTTCAATTATCCCGTATTGAAATTTCAGTGATCAATTGCGTTAGAAGGTTCGGGATCCTGCATGTTGATAAGTACTTGACTTTTAAATATTTAATTGGATTTTGACGCATTGGTATTGTGCCCGAGAGGATGATTTAAATGGCAGCGCGTATAGATATTAATGACGCTGCTGTCATCAAAAAAACTTGCAATAAATAATTGAATTTAGCAGCCCACAATTACTTCCTTCTAGGTAGACACATTAATCTTCAAAATTCGTCTATTAGGTTGCAGATCAAATTGATTACAGGCAATTTTTTTAGCAAATTTTTACGGATATTATGAGGTTATTCATTTGAAGATTTTTGCTAATCTTTTAAAATAACTGACAGTTGCCCAGGATCGTGGCACTATTCGTGTTCAATCTATTATGGCGGTATATTGCCGCTAACGAACCTTTCTTTTATAATTGATCAAATGGAAAATTTAGCGTTACTGGCCCACTTCGAGGCTAAACCTGGTAAAGAACAACAAGTTGCTGACTTCCTTACAAGCGCTTTAACTTTGGCGGAAGCTGAATCCGGTACTATTCGCTGGTATGCATTGCAGATCGGACCTTCCACCTTTGGCATATTTGATACATTTACCGATGATGCCGGTCGGGATGCGCACTTAAGCGGTGAGATCGCTAAAGCACTGATGGCTAGTGCCGATGAACTACTTGTATCAGCACCAGTGATTGACAAAGTAAAAATACTTGCCTTTAAGTGATCTCTAACAAAAGCCGGCGGTGACCGCAGGTCGGCATTCGGCACAGGTCGACCGTTAACTACACTGTTGAATATGATTGGATCTGATTATGCCGATGATCTCAAATATTGCCCGATCCAAGCACATAAAATATAGTTGTTATCAATTGCCGATATCAATAGATATTTGGTTTTCAGTTCAGGCCTGCAATAACAAATAGTTTAATAGGTATTTTATGTACAATCATCGACCAACTGACAGGCTTGAATATTTTAGCGATGCTGTTTTAGCTATTGCCGCAACATTACTCGCCACAGAATTGCCTAAACCGGAATCCGGAACAGATCTGCTGAGAGAGATATTGAAAAACTGGCCTCATTATGCTGCGTTCGCCGCCTCTTTCCTCTTTATATGCGTTGCCTGGTCCAACCATCACAACATGTTTATTTATATTAAACATACAGATCAGTACCTGCTCATATTACATATCTTGTTTTTAATGTTTGTCACACTCCAGTCTTTCACTACAGGATTATTGGCACGCCATATAGGCAAACCAGACGAAAGAACGGCAGCATTGATCTATCATACTATATTGGTGTTGATGACAGTACTTTATAACTGCGTATGGTGGTATGCCACCAGAAAGAAAGGACTTTTGGAAGAAAATACAGACCCGGCGCTTGTCAAACTGCTGACAAGAGAATATGCGATCGCCCCTGTGCTACACTTAGCTGCCTTAATTATTTCTTTTTGGAACGTGGCTTTTAGTATTATTCCCATAGTATTACTCTACATCTATTTTGCGCTGCCTCGGTTCAGCGAAAAGAAGATAAGGAAGAGGAACGAGTCGATTCAAGGTTAGCTAACCAATAAGAATCTGTAGATCAAAGGCCAGCAGATCGCAAGAGCTCTTGTAAAACCGTGAACGGCTCGGTGTCAGGCCCCCAGCAATATTTGTGATTGATCCGAAGCTTACAAACTTTCAAAAAGTACTGCACATGTCTGACCAAATACCTTTATGCCACACTGCAAGTCCATTTAATATCGTCAATTAAATAGGAAAGCCTGTATCTCAATTTACAAGCTTTCCCATTTTATAGACCGCAGTTCTTTATCATTTATGCAGTTACTGCCTCCCGTTCTACGGCTTGTGTTTTTGTAGCGCCTTGCTGACCTGGTTTTAAGATCACCTTGGTCCAGCCTTTGTCGCGTGCATCAAAATGCTTGTAACCATCCGGTGCATCATCCAACGAAAGTTCATGAGAAATAATGACCGATGGTTTAGCTTTACCTGAAGAGATCAAACCGCAAAGCTGACGGTTATATGATTTGACGTTAGCCTGGCCTGTTGCAATACTTTGCCCCTTCAACCAAAAATTACCAAAGTCAAAATCCATGTGACCTTTTTTCGCAAGAGGATCTTCTGCTTTTGGGTCTGGTGCAACAAAAACTCCAACTACGCCAATGGAGCCTGTGAATTTAACGGCTTGCACAAGTTCGTTCATTATTATATTATTATGTTCGTGACCGTGCTTATCACAACACTGGTAACCGACGCATTCGCAACCTCTATCAGCGCCAAGACCGTCAGTTAATTCCAGAACCTGGTCAACCGCTGGTGCTTTTGAAAAGTCGATCGGTATGCCACCCAACTCTTCGGCTAGTTTCAGCCTGTCCGGATGATCATCTACCACCATTATTTTGTTTGCACCTTTAATGCCAGCTGAGATGGTTGCCATCAAGCCCACCGGCCCGGCTCCATATATTACCACGTTATCCCCGGGCTTGACGCCTGCCAATTGGGTGGCATGAAAGCCGGTAGGAAAAATATCAGATAGCAATACATAATCATTTTCCTTCTCCTGGGCATCTTCAGGCAGTTTTAAACAGTTGAAGTCGCCATATGGCACCCGCAGGTATTCAGCTTGCCCTCCGTCATACGGACCCATTCCGGCAAACCCATAAGCAGCACCTGCAAAGCCAGGGTTCATGGTTAAACAAAAGGCGGTGAGCCCACTTTCGCAATTCTTACAATGACCACACCCGATATTAAACGGCATACACACCATATCACCGACTTTGATATTAACTACTGCGTTACCGACTTCTATAACCTCCCCTAGATTTTCATGCCCGAATATGCGTCCCTCTTCCATGTTGGTTCGTCCTTCGTACATATGCAGGTCAGAACCACAAATATTGGTCGTTGTGATCCTGACCAAAACGTCAGTGGGTTGTTCGATCTTTGGATCGGGCACCTCTGATACTCTTACGTCTCTGGCGCCGTAATAAACTAATGCTTTCATAAAACTTTGATTAAGTGAATAATTTTGTTCTGAAAGCTCAAATGGCTCAAAGGCTGTTCCCATAAGGCCGCTACAAGATAAAATACATTAATATTTAAGAAGTTCACGTATTTTAACCATAGGTTAGAATAGTTTTTTTTTAATCAGCTAAGTTGCACATTAGTGGTATGATTAATGTGGTTAATAATTAGTGATTAGGATTCGTTTTCTGATGACTGAAGGTGTATGTTTTTCATGAAATAAATACCGACAATAATCGTGCTGCCATTGGGGAATGACGGTTTTGTCATCATGCTTTGGATTCTCTTTATGAGTTAGGTTTATTTGAAATTCTTGATATACTTTACTGTTGTATTATTAGTGCATCCACGCACAGTTCGCAGGTAGAAGTCATATTCAGAGATAAAAACGTGATTTACGAGGCTAATAGCTATATCTGTTGCTTTGTACTTTTTCTTTATAAAATTGGCTGTATGCTTAAAGACGTATCATAACGTTGAAGAGTTCCGGCAGCAAAATCCTACCCAACTAATCCTTTTACTTTTTCGTTATGCTCTGTGAATACTTTTGGCTTTTTTAAATATAATAGGGTTTTTAAATTGGTGTCCATAACGACTGATTTAAGTAATACAAATTTAACTTAACCGTCAGGCTTACACAAGATGTTTAAATTATGAACTGGTTGAATCACAAATTGTCACGTCGTTCCAGTGAGTTCACTCATTTTTTTTAATCTACTCACTGGAGATATGGTTTTATATAAACATATGAACGCACTTAAAAACAAAAGAGCCCGTTAATGGAACATTAACAGGCTCTTTAAACATTTTGATATTGCTATCTGCGGAGAGTGGGGGATTCGAACCCGCGGACCCTTTGACAAGTCAACAGTTTTCAAGACTGCCGCAATCGACCACTCTGCCAACTCTCCGCGACAAAAGTACAAATACCGCTTGATTCTGCAAATAATGATGTTGATTTTTTAACGTTTAATTGATAAC